>OLDS01001131.1_pt1 | contig 6393 bp, 5 predicted proteins | sample 1608571 | NCBI WGS metagenome assembly OLDS01 (sample SAMN02674887, study PRJEB24791) | human gut metagenome, SKBSTL062 | isolation source: stool | host: Homo sapiens | place: USA | reverse complement strand
ATGCTCGGGAAGGAGCCGAATGCGGGCCATCGTGCTATTGCGGGCCTGGAGAAGTGTTTCGATGTGGAGGTAATTACCCAAAATGTCGATAATCTGCACGAGCGGGCCGGCTCTTCGCGCGTCACGCACTTGCACGGAGAGCTGACTAAATTGCGTTCGTCGCGCGATCCCGAATTGATCGTGCCCATCGACGGCTGGGAACAGCGGCTCGATGCAACCGCTCCGGACGGCTCCCTGCTTCGCCCTCATATCGTCTTTTTCGGCGAGGCGGTCCCGATGTTCGAACGGGCGGCCGAGATCGCCGGGACAGCCGATCTCATGGTCGTAGTCGGTACTTCGCTGGCGGTCTATCCCGCCGCATCGCTGGTGCGTTACGTGCGGCCCGATGTGCCGATTTTTCTGGTCGATCCGGGAAATCCCGATACGGCGATGATCCGCAATCCGCTCACCCATATCCGTTCACGTGCCGCCGAGGGCATGCCCGAACTGGCGGAGCGGTTGAAGTCGGAATTCTCTTGAATCACAGCTTTTCTGTCTGTCGTTTTCTCGCGGTCGGAAGGCAGTCGGTTCGAAACTCTTCCCGCATGATTTGCCGGGTTGCGCCGGAGGGATGGGACGACCTTCGAGGATTGTAAAACGATAAGGAGCGGATTACCGCTCCTTATCGTTTTATTGTTTCTTTTGAAAATTTCTCCGGAACTATCGGTAGGTGATCTCGATCGTTGCCGGGTTTACGATGTCGCGTATTTTGGTTTTCGTCCGGTTTTTGATTTCGTATTTGTAAAGTTTTTCTTCTTCGGGGAACCCGGGGTGGTTCATAGCTTCATCGATGACTTCGTTGCCGACTACGATGTCGTATTCTACCTGATACTCCTCATACGGGACGTCGTAGGATATCCGCTTTACCGCATTGTCGGCATCCGTTTCGATGCGCAGTTTCAGGTATTCGTCCTCTCCGCAGGCGGATTCCGTAGTGGTGTAGGATTTGTGTAGCGTGACATTTGGTGTGGGATAAGCACCCTCATCCACTCCCACCTCGTCGTCCTCGTCGGCGGCAGTGGTTATTTCGGGCAGGCAATCGCCGTAGTTTCCGGTCAGGCGTAACAGGGAAAAAATAGCGCTGGAAGTGTTTTCGAATGAGATGCGACCGCCCATTGCATACATGTAGAAATCGAGGTTGCTCCGGTCGTTGGCATAACGGTGGGGGTAGCACTCATCGGCCGGGAGCGAATACTCCCAGGGCTGGTAGTCCGGGTCGTAGGAGGCCTCGTAACTGTCGTAGTAGGTGTAGCGCGTCAGCAGGCCGTCCGTGTAGTAGAATTTGTTTTCGCTGTATTGATTCAGGCCGCTGGAAGAGGAATAGGAATACTTGGATAGCAAGGAAGAGAGACGTCCTTCCGGGGTGTATGTATAGGTCTCCTGCCCTTCGAGCCGGGGTGTCCCGTTGTCGTAGTCGTAACTCGAAGTTTCGGTGATGCGTCCTTTCGCGTCGGTTTTGGCGGAAATTTTGTAGAGAAGGCGCTCCGCCTCATCGGTTGTCCGGACCGAAACTTCGTTGGCGATCGTATAGTCGAATGTATATATCTCCGTTCCGTTGTCTTTATAGGAGTATTCGTCGGTCGAGTGGTAGTTTTCGGTAATTCGGGCTACTCTGTTTTCTTCGTCGTAGTCGAATGATTGCGAGACGGTCGTCGTCGCTCCCTCTTCGCGGTTGTCTGTGAGTTTGTAATCCACCCGGGCGACGTATTTGTAATCGGTCGGAGGCGTGTCTGGATCATTTGGATTGTCCGGATTGTCTGAACCGTGTCCCTTTTGTTCGATTTCGATGGCGATGCGGTAAGAGCCGCAGACGATCGTGATTTTGGCGAAGCGCGATTCGGAAGAGCTGTTGGATTCGAGGATTTCGATGGTGATCTGCGCTTTGCCGGCATCGCCGCTGTAGGCGGACAGACGGAGCCACGAAGGTTCCGTGCGCGTCGTCTCTTCGAGGGTTGCAGTCCATGCTTCCGCTGCCGTGAACGAAATGGTTTTCGGAGCGGTTTGATCAGCGTCAAAGATTTGCTCCAGTAAAGAGCTGTCGATCAGGATGGAAGAAAGCCCCCCCCCTCCTCGGGAGATTCGGTGCAGGCTCCGAGCATGACGAATGCCAGCAGAGCTGCGAATAGTTTTACGTGTTTCATTGTTTAGGAATTTAAGTGATATTAAGTGTTTGGTTCAATGCCGTATGACAGGAACGGTTGCTGCGTGGTCCGTTAGTTCTTGTTTTTGAAGTAAAGCTCCAGCAATTCGTGCGCCGCGACGAACGAGCTGACTTTGGCGTCGAGCACTTTTTGCTCGAGCTCCGTGATGCGGGGTTCGATCTGCGGGTTGTGGTAGAAGCTGTTCTTCAACACCTCGTCGATGGTTTCGTACATCCAATACTTGTTCTGACGGTTGCGGTTGTGCGTGAAGTATCCGTTCGCCTGAATGAAGTCGAGGAACTCTTCGACGCCTTTCCACACCTCCTCGAGTCCCGTTTTTGTGTATGCCGAGCAGGTATAGACTTTCGGCCGCCAACCCGATTCCGGGACCGGGAAAAGACGCAGCGCACCCTGATATTGCGTTTTGGCCAGTTCGGCTTTGTGGATGTTCTCGCCGTCGGCCTTGGTGATGACCATCATATCGGCCATCTCCATAATGCCGCGCTTGATGCCCTGCAATTCGTCGCCCGCACCGGAGATCTGGAGCATCATGAACATATCGACCATCGAATGTACGGCCGTTTCGGACTGTCCCACGCCGACCGTTTCGATGAAGATGACGTCGAATCCGGCAGCTTCGCACAGGATGATCGTTTCGCGGGTTTTGCGGGCTACGCCGCCGAGCGACCCGGCCGAAGGGGAGGGGCGGATGAAGACCTTGGGATTGGACGAGATGCTCTCCATGCGGGTCTTGTCGCCGAGGATCGAACCGCCGCTGCGCTCCGAGCTGGGGTCGATGGCCAGTACCGCCAGCTTGTGCTTGAGCGAGGTGACCATATTGCCTACGGCTTCGATGAAGGTCGATTTTCCGGCTCCCGGGACGCCCGTGATGCCGATGCGTACCGATTTCCCGGCATGCGGCAGGCACTTTTCGATGATCTCCTGCGCCTGGGCATAGTGGTCGGGGTTGCTGCTTTCGACCAGGGTGATGGCCTGCGAAAGCGTCGTGATGTTGCCTTGAAGAATGCCCTCGACATATTCCTCGGTGGTGAGCGCGCGCTTTTTCTTCCGGACGAAATAGGGATTGACTACGGGTTGGTTTTCCACGCCTTCGGTTACAGTCAGGGCGCACTCGTGATGTGTGTCGGCATACTCTTTTTCGTAGTGGTTTATCTTGGTGAATGACATGACGGAATTAAAGGTATTACTGGAGTTTATTGAACTATTTTCTGGATGAATGAACTGGTCATGCTCTGCGGATTTCCCATCCACAGCACTCGATTCTTGGCATCGATCAGCACGCTGAACGGCACGAAATCGACTCCGAAACTGCCGAATACTTTTTTGTCGTGATCGAGTGCCACACCGATTCGTTCGGAGATGTAGGGCGTGAGAATCGGGGCGATTTTTTCGGAATCTTCCTGTGTTATGATGATAATGCGCAGTTTGGAGCCTAATTTGTTAGATAGGTCCCGGAGTGCGTCCAGCGAAGCCGTGCAGCCTTTGTTCGACGAGTGGAAGAATACGAGGTACGAAAGATCCGCTGCGGCCGGATTCCGGGATGCGAGCCAAGTGACGCTTTTGAGTTCGGGGGCCCGCTCTCCGATGACGATGTTCTGTGCATGGGATGCGCCCAACGTGCAAAAAACGACAGTAAGGAGTAAAAGAACTCGTTTCATAGGCATCGTAATTTTTAGCGAAGATAGTGAAAAAAAATAAATAAAGACCGGTTTTCTGCCGGAAAGGAGATTTATATTATGGAGAATATATGGGGACCGCAACGTAAGACGGGAAATATGGAGGAAGAGAGCCTCCGCGAGGAGAACAGAAAGGCGCACGAGGAGGACGAACGTTTTCGGATGACGGCTGTGAAAGCGGCCGGACAGGTGCGTCAGCGTATGCGCTGCGCGACCGGGGAGTCGGATGAGGTCATTCGTCGTAAGTTCATGTTGCCCGAGCGGTATATTCTGACCTTGATGACGGTCGAAACGCTCGGCCAGGAGCGGATGCTGCTCGATCTGATGGCCGGCGGTCGGCTCGGTGCGGACCTCGTGCTTTGCGGTCGTCGTTCGTTCTATGCCGATATGTTGCTTCGCACCGCTCGCGACCGTCGTCTGGCGCTGCGTACCAATTTTATTTACGAATACTCGCCCGAGGAGTTGAGCGCTTTTTTCCGCATGGCAGACGGCCTGGTTTACCTGCCCCGGAAACGGGGGCGGGTGCAGCCTGTCGTCGAAGCGCTCTATGCCGGGATTCCGGCCGTGCTCTCCGATACCCGCCGCAATCGGCTGACTGCCGGCGATGCGGCCCGTTATATCGCGTGTCCGGAGCTCGATGAGCTGGCCGATACGCTCGATGCGATCCTGTCCGATTCCGGATTGCGTCGGCAGGTGCAGGGATGCTGCCTGCGTCGTGTGGAACGATGGAAAACTCCCGACGATAACTTGCGGACCAGGGAGTGATAATACGGGAGCAATTAACCGATCGATAGTTGCACGCTTCGGATTAAATCGCTACTTTTGTCACCGAAAAATCTCATTGAAAGTTTTGTAATCCTCATCGGAGGGCAATATAATGCCGGATAAGATGACTGGGTAAAACCAATCGCTTGTCCGGTGTTTTTTGTTTTGTGCTAAATGTGCAAGTAGTTGAATTTAGTATGATTGTGCATGGAAAGAGATGCTATTGATTTCGGTTCGCTGAAGGTTTCGGTATTGTTCCGCCGTCTGTTTATTCCGACTTTGTGCGGTATGCTCAGTATTTCGGCAGTTACGGTGGCCGACGGTATTTTCGTGGGGCAGGGCGTCGGCAGCGACGGCATCGCCGCCGTGAATATCTACGTCCCGCTGCTGATGGTCTTTCAGGGAATGGGCTTCATGATCGGTATCGGCTGCTCGGTGGTGGCTTCGATCCACTTGTCGCAGTCGAAGATCCGGGCGGCCCGCCTGAACGTCACGCAGGCGATGGTGTTCGTGACGGCGGTGACCTTGCTGCTGTCTTCGGCGATTCTGCTTTTCCCCGACCGGACGGCTGTGTTGCTGGGGGCTTCGGAGCATCTGCTGCCGTTGGTGAAGGATTATCTGTTGTGGTTTACTCCGGCACTGGTTTTCCAGATGTGGACGGCCGTCGGACTTTTCGTTATCCGTTTGGACGGGGCGCCGAAGCTGGCGATGTGGTGCAGTGTTATCTCGGCGTTGCTCAACGTGTTGCTGGACTGGTTGTTTATTTTCCCGCTGGGGAGGGGCGTCATGGGGGCTGCGTTCGCTACCGCGATCAGTGTATCCGTCGGCGGCGGTATCGCTTTGTGGTACCTGCTGTGCCGGGCCCGTTCGTTGTCCCTCTGTCCGCTTAAGGGCAGCCGCAAGAGCTTGCGCCTCTCGTTGCGGAATGTGGGGTATCAGTGTCGTATCGGCTCCTCGGCCTTGTTGGGCGAAGCGACTCTTGCGACCTTGATGTTTACCGGAAATCAGGTGTTTATGCGCTATTTGGGCGATGACGGCGTCGGAGCGTTCGGCATCGCCTGCTACTACATTCCTTTTGTGTTCATGGTCGGCAACGCCATTGCGCAGTCGGCACAGCCGATCATCAGCTACAACTACGGCGCAGGGTTGATGCGGCGCGGCAGGGATGCGTTCAGGATGGCACTCGGCTCGGCGTTCGCCTGCGGGCTGGCGGTATTCGGGTTCACATGGCTGTTCAGCCCGTGGATCGTGGGGCTGTTCCTGACGCCCGACGCCCCGGCCTATGCAATCGCCGTGCGCGGCCTGCCGCTCTTCGCCGCCGGGTATCCCTTTTTCGGAATCAACGTCGTCACGATCGGCTACTACCAGAGCATCGAACGGGGACGGCTTGCGACGGGGCTCACCGTGCTTCGGGGCATCGTGCTGATGGCTTTCTGCTTCCTCGTGCTGCCGCGGCTGGCGGGCGTCGCGGGGATCTGGCTCGCGGTACCGGCGGCCGAACTGGCCGTGACGCTGCTCCTGCTCATACTGCTGCGCATCGGCTACGGGATGAGGCGGCCTATTCCCGGCGGTATTTCTCCATGAATTCGGTGGGCAGCATCCCGAACTGCGCATGGAAACACTTGGCGAAATAGGAGGTCGACGTGAAGCCCACCATATAGCATATCTCCGTAACACGCAAGTCGTTGGGTTTGGAAAGCAAGTCGGCGGCCACCCTGAGGCGCGTGGAACGCAAGAACTCGTTGGGCGTA
>OLDS01001114.1_pt1 | contig 6501 bp, 3 predicted proteins | sample 1608571 | NCBI WGS metagenome assembly OLDS01 (sample SAMN02674887, study PRJEB24791) | human gut metagenome, SKBSTL062 | isolation source: stool | host: Homo sapiens | place: USA | reverse complement strand
CAGCCCCCGCTGTTCTACCGCACCACTGAGGATATGCTGAAGCAGTTCAGCTACCTGCCCAAGGAAAAGACCACTCTGGAGGATCTGATCCGCATCGTGGAGCGCATCTCCGACTTCTCCAACAAATAATTTTTCCAGCCTCCTCCTAACTTCTCCCCGCCGGAAGCATCCTGCGTGCTCCCGGCGGGGAGTTTTATATCACTGCTGAAGCGACGCACAAAAAGCACCATGCTTCGACTCGAAACATGGTGCTTTTTGCTTTGACCTCTCCGTCCGGCCTTGTCGGGCGACAGCGAGACCGAGCGGTCATCTTATTTGATGCAGCTCGAGCAGGGGCTGTAGCCTGCGGCCACGGCCTCATCATAGCTGGAGAAGAGGATCTGGTTCTTCTCTGCCGGGAGGTTGGCGCAGCTGGGCAGGTGGAACTTTTTGCTGTTCACGTTGCCAATGTACGCCTGCTGCGCGGTGCTGGAGGACGACGGGTCGGTGGGGTTCAGCTGGCTGTCCGGCACAAAGCGCTCGGTGCCCACGGTGAAGTTCTGGCCGTCGCTGCCGATGGTGATGGTGCCCTGCAGGTCGGTGCGGTAGACGTCCACCTTTGCGTCCCGCAGAATGCTTAACGTCTCCTCGTGGGGGTGGCCGTACTTGTTGCCCGTGCCGCAGGAGATGACGCCCATTTCCGGCAGAACAGCGTTCAGAAACAGGTAGCCGGTGCTGGTGCTGGAGCCGTGGTGCCCTACTTGCAGTACATCGGCTTTCAGGTTGGCACCGCTGTTCACAAGGTCGGTCTCGGCGGTCTTTTCCATGTCACCGGTCAGCAGAAAGCTGGTGCTGCCGTAGTCGATGCGCAGCACCAGAGAGGTGTTGTTGGTCTCGCTGTACTGCGTTACCGGGCCCAGCAGGGTAACGGTGGCGCTGCCCAGCGGCCAGACGGTGCCCACGGAGGGCACTTCCAGCTGCAAGCCCTGCTGCTGCGTATACTTGACAAAATCGTTGAAGCATTTGGTGCTGCCCTCGGTCACCGGGCTGTAAGCGTGTCCCGCCGGGAACTTTGCCATTACGGCGGCAAGCCCGCCCACATGATCCTCGTGGGCGTGAGAGCAGAACACATATTGCAGCTGCTCCACCCCCTGCTTTTGCAGGTAGGATACCACCAGACTGCCGTCGTCCACGTTGCCGCCGTCGTAGAGCATGAACTGTCCGTCACACTCCACTAATACGCTCAACGCCTGCCCTACGTCAATGAAGTGCATCTCAAAGGGCTGACTTGTCCCGGTGGAGGGCTTGACGGTGTGTCCGCCGCTGCCGGGCAGGCTGTCACAGGCGGTAAGCCCCAGCGCCAGCACAGCGGCCAGCGCCAGTGCAGCCAGCCGCAGGAACAGGCGGCGGGGGAACAGGGTTACTTTTTCTTCTTTCCAGTTTTCCACGTTGCGTTCTCTTTCTGTTGATTATTCTTGGATTTGTGGCCGGGCGCAGAGTTGGGCGCAAAGCGCGCGCCCGGGCTGGGTTGACGGCCTGCCGGGGCGGCGGCGCGGGCATTTTTGCCGGTGCTGCGTCCCTTCTGGCTGGGGTGTACGGTATAGGTGCCATCGTTGTGGATGGTCACCTCGGCGCTCTCTGCCCGGCGGGCGGTGCGCTGCACGGCGCGGCGGCCGACGGCGGGCACCAGCAGGGGGATCAGATCCTCCCGGTGGGTCAGCTGCAAAGCCTTGACCACCTTTTCGGCGTTGCGGGGCTCGTAGTATTGCAGCAGCGCACGCTGCAATGCCTTGCCCTCGGGGGTCTTTTCCACAAACACCGGCTTGAGGGTGTAGGGGTCAAGGCCGGTATAGAACATACAGGTGCTCACGGTGCCGGGGGTGGGGTAGAAGTCCTGCACCTGCTCCGGGCGCATGTGGTTCTTATAAAGGTACTCGGCCAGATAGACCGCGTCCTTCAGGGTGCTGCCCGGGTGACTGGACATGAGGTAGGGCACCAGATACTGTTTTTTGCCCGCCTTCTTGCTCAGCTCGTAGAATTTATCCTTGAACTTGTTGAAGGTCTCGATGGGCGGCTTACCCATGTAGGCAAGGGTGTTGGGAGCGCAGTGCTCCGGGGCGACCTTCAGCTGGCCGGACACATGGTACTCCACCAGTTCCTTGAAGAAGGTATCGTCCGGGTCAGCCATCAGGTAGTCGAACCGGATGCCGCTGCGGATGAACACCTTTTTCACGCCCGGCAGCTCCCGCACCCGGCGCAGAATTTTAAGGTAGTCGCTGTGATCCACGATCATGTGGGAGCAGGTGGTGGGGGCAAGGCAGTGCTTGCCGCCGGTGCACATGCCGCGCAGCATCTGCTCGCGGCAGGAGGGAAAGCGGAAGTTTGCGGTGGGGCCGCCCACATCGTGGATATAGCCCTTAAAATCCGGCTCGTGGGTCATGCGTTCGGCTTCCTCCACGATGCTGTCGGCGCTGCGGCTGGTGACTCGCCGCCCCTGATGCAGCTGGATGGCGCAGAAGTTGCAGCCGCCGAAGCAGCCGCGGTTCTGGATGATGGAGAACTGCACCTCGCGGATGGCGGGCACGCCGCCCATGCTCTCGTAGATGGGGTGGTACCGGCGGGTGTAGGGCAGGGCGTACACCTTGTCCAGCTCTCCGCGCACCAGCGGCTTTGCGGGGATGTTCTGCACCAGATACTTTTCGCTCTGCTTCTGCACGATGATCTGGCCGCTGACCACGTCCTGATTGTCCATCTGGATGCGGCAGGCCTTGGCGTAGGCGGTCTTATCGCTGGCCACCTTTTTAAACCCGGCGCACTCCACATACCGCTGGGGCAGGTGGTCGAAATCGGTCAGGTAGCAGGTGCCGTTCACGTCCGTGATGGTCTCCACCGGCTCCCCGGCGGCCAGACGGCGGGCGATCTCCACGGTCTGGTGCTCGCCCATGCCAAAGCTGATGAGATCCGCACCGGAGTCCTCGGCAATGCTGGGCAGCACGGTGTCCAGCCAGTAATCGTAGTGGGCAAACCGGCGCAGGCTGGCCTCCAGACCGCCTAAGATCACCGGCAGGTCGGGGTAAGCCTGCTTGGCAAGTTTTGTGTACACGGTGGCGCTGCGGTCCGGGCGGGCACCGGCCTTGCCGCCGGGAGAGTATTCATCCTCGGCGCGGGGGATCTTTGCCACGGAATAGTGGCTGACCATGCTGTCTACGTTGCCGCCGCCAATGAAAAAGCCGTACTTGGGCTTGCCGAACCGCTTGAAGTCCTCGCAGTCGGTGTAGCGGGGCTGTGCCAGCACGCCCACCTTGTAGCCCTCGGCCTCCAGCAGGCGGCTGATGATGGCGGTGCCAAAGCTGGGGTGGTCCACATAGGCGTCACCGCCCACCACCACAAAGTCCAGCTGCTCCCAGCCCCGGGCTTCCATGTCCGCCCGGCTGATGGGAAGAAATTCGGTGTAGATCTGGGGAGTAGAATGTTCCATAATGCTCCTTTATTATTCCTCCGGTTGGTTCATCTGCATTTCCAGCCACTGCTGGCGGCTGATGAGTACGGCGCGGGGCTTTGCACCCTCGTAAGGGCCGATGATGCTCTTTTGCTCCATCTCGTCCATGATGCGGGCGGCGCGGGCGTATCCCAGCTTGCAGCGGCGCTGCAACAGGCTGGTGGAGGCCTGACCGGCGTCGATGACCACATCCACGGCCTGCTTGAACATGGGGTCGGAGCCTGCGTCCTCTTCGGCGTCGGCACCGCCGCCGCCCTTTTTGCCGTCCTGAATGGCGTGCTTTTCCATGGCCTCGATCATGGCCTCGTCGTACTGCACGGTGGCGCTGGACTTGATAAAGTCCAGCACACGGCTGATCTCCTCATCCCGCACAAAAGTGCCCTGGATACGGGTGGGCTTGGGTGCGCCCACAGGCATAAAGAGCATATCGCCCTGACCCAGCAGCTTTTCTGCGCCGGCACCGTCCAGAATGGTGCGGCTGTCCACCTGACTGGACACCGCAAAGGCGATGCGGCTGGGGATATTGGCCTTGATCAGGCCGGTGATCACGTCCACGCTGGGGCGCTGGGTGGCAACGATGAGGTGCATTCCGGCGGCGCGGGCCTTCTGGGCGATGCGGCAGATGGAGTCTTCGACATCCTTGCCGACGACCATCATCAAATCGGCCAGCTCGTCGATGATGATGGCGATATAGGGCATCTTCTCGAGGTTCGGGTCCGCTGCCGCCAGCTTATTGAAGGACTTGATGTCGCGGACGTTGTTCTCCGCGAAGAGGTGGTAGCGGCGCTCCATCTCCTGCACCGCACTGCCCAGTGCACCGGCGGCCTTGCGGGGCTCGGTGACAACGGGCATCAGCAGGTGGGGGATGCCGTTATACTCGGCCAGCTCCACCACCTTGGGGTCGATGAGCAGCAGCTTCACGTCCTCCGGGCTGGAGCGGAACAGCAGGCTCATGATGATGCTGTTCACGCACACGGATTTACCGCTGCCGGTGCTGCCCGCGATGAGCAGGTGGGGCATCTTGCACAGGTCGGTCACCTGCGCTACACCGGCAATGTCCTTGCCAAGGGCGATGCCCAGCGGCGAGGTCATGCGCAGAAAGCTCTGGCTCTCAAAGATGCTGCGGATGGAAACGGCGGTCTTTTTGTGGTTGGGCACCTCGATGCCCACGGCGGGCTTGCCGGGGATGGGGGCTTCCATACGCACGTCTGCCACCGCGAGGTTCAGGGCGATATCGTCCGCCAGCGAGGTGATGCGGCTGATCTTCACGCCCGCCATGGGCTGCAGTTCGTACCGGGTGACAGAGGGTCCGCGGGAGATATCCAGTACCCGGGTGCGCACGCCGAAGCTTTCCAGCGTGTCCACCAGCTTCTGGGCATTGGCCTTCAGCTCCTCCTGTGCGCCGGGGTCGCTTTCCTCCTGCGATTTTTCAAACAGCTCGATGGGCGGGTACTGGTATTCGTAGCGGTCCACCGGCTCGGTCTCCTCGGCGGGTGCGGTGGCGGCTGCCTGCTCCGAGACGGCGGGCTTTTCCATGGCCGCTGCCACCAGCGAGTTGATGTCTTTTTCCTCCACCGGCTCGGCGGTGATGCTGATCCAGCCGTCCTCGTCCGGCGCAGAGCGGAACGCCACGGCGTTCTCGGCGCTCACCCGGGGCACGGCGGGCTGGATAGGCGCAGCCTCCGGCTGCGTGGGCATCTGCGGCTGCACCACCGGCGCTGCCGGCTGGACGATGGGCGTATCAAAAGCGGGGGCAGGCTCTTCCGGCTGGGGGGCATCTTTGGCAAAGAAATCTGCCGCAGAGGCGACTACCGGGTCTGCCACGATGGGCGGCGGCGTGGGCTTGGATGCAGGGCGCAGCGGGTCCTGCCCGAAGGTGCCGCCCGGCCCGACGATCAGCGGCTCAATGGGCTCGCTGCCGCCCTCGGAGAGGGCGGTGTGGTCGGGGCCAAGGTCTACATCAAAGGCGGCGCGGGGATGGGCAACGCTGACCCGCACCGGGGTGATGGGCGGCGCGGCAGGCTCCGGCTGGGCAGGGGCGGCGGGCGCAGCTTCGGTGTCCGCAGCGTCTGCCTCCATCTCCTGCGTTACCTTGTGTCCCCAGCGCAGCACACCGGACATCCAGTCCGGCACCCCTAGATGCAGCCCGGCAGGCTCGTCCTCCTCGTCCAGCGGCTCGTCCTCGATTTCGTCGTATTCCTCGTCGATCTCCCGCTCTGCCTGCCGGATGGCGGCGCGCTCGGCGCGGCGGGCAGAGCGCTGCTCTGCAAAGGCAGCGCCGCGGGCGTGGATACCGCCGGTGACGGCACACAGCCAGACCCAGACCTCGGCGGGGGTGATATCAAAAATGTACAGGCTGCCGCACAGCAAGAGCACGACCATGATGAGATTTGCTGCCGGACGTCCGCACAGCAAAAGCAGCACGCCGCCCAACACAAAGCCCATTGCGCCGCCGGAGAGCCATGCATTGACGCCGTTGGCGTAGCAGGCGGAAAGCATTTGCAGCGCCGACAGCCCCTGCGGCTGGATATCGGAAAACACGATGACCGTGCCGCAGACAAAGATAAGCCCCAGCACCAGCTTGAGGATGCGGGACAGCAGCTCCTCGCCCCGGGTGTACAAAACGGCCAGACAGCACACGGCTGCACCCAGCACAAAGCTGCCGCAGCCGAACAGCCCGAACAGCACATCATGGAGCACCCGCCATACGGAATCGCCCCGCACAAAGGCCAGCACCATCAGCAGCAGGCCGCCGAACAGGGTGCCAAGCCCTGCCGGAAGCCGCTGCTCTGCCTTTTTACGGCGGGCAGCAGTACGCCGTTTCGTTGATTTTCGTTTTTTCGTTGCCATTCTACTCTGTTCCCCAACTTCCCATAGACACAATAATTGATTTTATTATTGTACCACGCAAGGGCAAAAATGGCAAACCATAATGTTGTTTTTCTTGAGGAAAATGGAACGAACCCAGCCCCTCTCGTGAAAAGGCGTTTGGAGCGCTCCGCAGAGCGCGACAAACGCGAAAT
>OLDS01001006.1_pt1 | contig 7192 bp, 3 predicted proteins | sample 1608571 | NCBI WGS metagenome assembly OLDS01 (sample SAMN02674887, study PRJEB24791) | human gut metagenome, SKBSTL062 | isolation source: stool | host: Homo sapiens | place: USA | reverse complement strand
TCGGATTACGTTACCTACAGTTGGAATAGTATTGGTTATCTGCTGATTGCGCCAATCTATATAGAACAGGCTCAAATCAGCTGATAGCCGATTGTTCAGGAATGATAGTTTGGTACCTATTTCGTAATTCCAGTTATATTCGGGGGAATAAAGGTAGTCGTCATTGTTGAGGAAAGAGACATTGAATCCTCCGGCTTTATATCCTTTGGATACGGAGGCATAGAACAATTGATTGTGAGAAGAAAGGTACTGCATACTGAACCTAGGAGTAAACTGCCCGAAGTGAAGCGATCGGTTGAATTGTTCAAGCGATTTTGTTTCCCCATTTCCATTTAATGGCTGCTGTACTTTGGAAAAATCGCATCGGGCGTGTTCATAATCGTAACGTAACCCTACAGAACAAGACAGTCCTTGCAACAGATCGAGTGTAGATTGATGATAAAATGCGATCCCTTGTGTGGGAATTCCACTATTAGTAAGGTGTCGGGTGGTATCTGTAAAACGACTAAGGTCAACTTTCCTGTTTATGGTCTGTCGGAAAACAAACGCACCCGTTATCCAATGATAGCGGCTCTTATTGACCGATTTAACCGTAAATTCCTGGCAATACATATGTTGCCGTATCTTATTTTGACCATAGAATATATTGCGAGGCGAGAAATCTTGATCGATTCCCATCTTGTCCTGTATATATTGATAGGATGTTTGGCTGTTGAAGCTGATATGGGGGCCGTCATACCGTATGTTGATTCCGGAGGTTAGCAGATTTCGTCGGTATAATCCTTCATTGTTGTAGTTTACGGCTTCTGTTGTTCCCTTGTCGGCATTATACAATCCGTATGGATATCCTCCTTGATTGGAATATTCGTAGGAGGTTATGAAGCGGGTAGTCCAATGGGCTGCGGGTTTCCATGTGAGCCCGATTCGTCCGGCTCCGTTATCAAGTTTATCTGCCTTTTTATGGGTATGCAAATTGGTAAAAAAGCCATCATTGTGATGATAATTACCGCTAAAGGATAAACCTAACTGCTCGTTCACCTTTGTATAGTTCGAAGCTATTAATCGCATATCATTGTAACTGCCATATCCCAACCGGAAATACGTACCTTGATAATCGAGGGGCGAATGGGTATATACATTGATGGTTCCACCAATAGAATTACGTCCGTAGAGTGTGCCTTGCGGTCCGCGAAGTACTTCTATACTACTTATATCCGACAAGTCAATATCGAAAGCGGACGTTTCAAAATAGGGAATGCCATCTACGTAAAAGCCTACTGATGGAGCATCCTTTTTGGCTCCTATCCCCCGAATATAAACCGGAGAATTCTGCTTGGACCCATAATCGGGCATATAGAAATTAGGAAGTAAGGAACTTAAGTCTTTAGCTCCCGATATTTCATTCTCTTTCAGGAAGCGATTATCTAAGGTAGAGATAGAAAGTGGCTCACGATTAGGTGTGTTTTGTTTAAAAGCTACTATTGTAACTTCATCCAGATCGATACGCTTAACCTGTATTGTATCGGGCTCATTGGCCGAGACTATCGTAGAGAAAGGTAGGAGGAAAAATAATCTTTTTATCATATTTTAGGGTTTGCGGCAAAGGTAGGGCATGTCCCTAGAGTTGGCAATCCTCATTTCTTAGGATTTTATCTGCCAGGCTTGGCTTCTTGGGTATTAACGTTCGGGACTGACGTGCATATACAGTTTTTGTCGTTTCGTGGTAAGTAGAGGTTGGTAACTGATTTATACTGTTCTTTTGCGGAGTCTTTTATTTGACTTTTTTCGAAGCGGTCTGTGTCTATTTGATATGTAACCGGCTGCAGGGACTCGTGTTCTGAAATTGTCTGATACATATAAATAGTATTCTTCTTTATGTAAATATATGTGTTTGTGGGGCATTACCTTTGCATCGAAAAGTACGTACTTGTCAAACGCAGTTCTGAATATGATTTTTTTTGGACTTATAGATGTGTTCTAGACTGTTGTTTGTATAATTCTTTTGTGTAATTTATTGATATAACAAAATGAACAATGCTAAATTATTACATTTAATGGTTTACATCTTAACCATTATTTTAGGGCAGTCTTGTACAGAAGTGGATATTACGATGCCCAAAGGACCGAAAGGTGATAGAGGAATGTCAGCTTATGAATTTTGGAAAGAGAATGTAGAGAATGGAGTGATTTCTTGGCCTAAGAAAGAGACTGAAATAACTGATTTTTTTAAGTATTTAAAAGGTAAGGACGGTCTGGATGGAAAAAGTGCTTTTGAACTGTGGAAGGAAGAAGTAGCTACTGGTGCTCTGGATAATCCTCACCGCCCGGGAAGTATGTGGCCTGTATCCCAGAATAATCTTAGAGATTTTTGGTATTATCTGACAGGAGCGAGTGGCGAGAATGGGCAAACACCTCATATTGGAAATAATATGAATTGGTGGATTGGCAATAAGGATACCGGAATACGTGCTCAGGGTAGGGATGGACAGAATGGAGAAGATGCTGTTCCACCGGTAGTTACGATCGGGGATAATGGTAATTGGTTGATTGATGGAGTAGATACAGGAAAACCTTCCAGAGGTGAAGAAGGAGTTGCAGGAACAACACCTACTGTTACAATTGGAGAAAATGGAAATTGGGTAATCAATGGAAAAGATACCGGAAAGGCTGCGATAGGTAAAGATGGAAGATCGCCAGAGGTAATAATCGGTACCAATGGGAACTGGTATATTAATGGGAAAGATACCGGTATTCGTGCATATGGTAAAGATGGCATTAACGGTAAAGATGGTGCCAATGGTAAGGATGGCATTAACGGTAAAGATGGTGCCAACGGAAAAGATGGTATTAACGGTAAGGACGGGGCTGCTGGAAAAGACGGCGCTAACGGTAAAGATGGTGCTAATGGGAAAAGTGCCTATGAATTGTGGGTAGAGAGTGTTGAGGCGGGTTGTAACAATACTGGCCCTAAAGTGAAAAATCCTCATAATCCGTCTTTGGATTGGGATTGTGGTAAAACAACTTTAAGTGATTTTTGGGAGTTTTTGAGAGGTGCGGATGGTAAAGATGGTGCGGACGGTAAGGATGGAAAACCCGGTGTTCCGGGAAAACCGGGTGCTGAAGTTACTATTATCAAAGGAGTACCTAACGTGATTGCACTTTATTCACAACAAGAATTTGGAGAGTATGTTCGTACAACCGATGGAGGAGTAGCTTATCGTGTGTATGACGAATCTGGCAATAAGGCTCCGAAGGCTGTGGTTAAGGGAATTCCCGGTTTGGATCCGGCTAAAACTTATACAGCTAATGAAGAGGGAGAATTTATTATTCCGAAAGAAGATCTTCCTCAAATTGACGATATAGATGCCCGATGGGGGAAAGTTAAGGAGGTAACTATTAATAAGGTGACAAAGGAATCTGCAGAAAACACTTATGTCCCTAACAGAATGCAGATTAGAATGATTTATATTGGTACCTCTCCATATCTTGATTATGAACATAACCTGCAGTTTAGAGTAGAGAGAAAGACAGATCCTGGTGCGGAATGGAAAACATTGCCCAGCTATTTGCCTAATGTCAATGCCGGATTTACGGCATATCAGGTTACAAATCCGGAAGACCCGACATCTCTTGATAAAACGAAAAAAATAGAAAGTACTACACCTAATATGAGTAGTACATCAATGTCTATTAATCCTAATAGATATGTTAAAGAGAACCCTGCCGGTATAAAAAATGGAATAACTGACTTTTGGGATGGAAAAGACAACTATTTCTCGATAGTAAAAGATACCCCTTATTATGGAGAAACGATTTATTGGAATGGAGTATGTAAGATGGCACCTTATCAGATACCTCCTACACTTAAAACTCTAGCCTTAACAAAGGCATCTGCTGAAAGTGGAGATGATGTATTCTTGAATAAAGCCCAGGGGGAATTTGACTTTTCGACTATTGATTTCAATATCATATGTAAACGTGAATTGGTAAAAACAGTAAAACCGAACGGCATAGATTACATTGAACCTGAATTTTATGCTCCGGAAGAGGCGAAGGAACTTCTACTCTGTTATGTTAAGTTTACTTATACCTCTCCATTGGGGGTACAAACAGCCACAAGCGAACTTAATAAGTCGAGTTACAAGAAACCTGAGTATGCTGCCCTTAGCCCGTACTTGGGAGCTACAATCTATTCGGTAGGAGCGAGTAGCGCTTTTATCTACTCTAACAATGTGTCTTTAGGAGTTCTCAAGAAGAAAGCAGATAACGGTACGTATTATGTTGAGAATACATATAAAGATATGCCTGAAATTAGTGTAACCTATAAAGAAAAATAGAATAATATGAATTTCAATGAAATAAAAAATAGACTTCTTATAGGAGCATTGGCCATCACTGTTTTTCCCTTTTATGTTCATGCTCAAAACGATAAGATGGAAGGACAAACAGCACATAGAACCAAAGCCTGGGAAATAGGGGTAGGTGGAGCTCTTATCAACTGGGACAGAGTGACTTTCTCGGATTTTCGTCAGGTCGATGGGAACTATCTGTATCGAATGAATATCGATCATCTTTTTGGCGGTATCCAACTCTATGCAGCTCGTGAATTGAATCCTTGGTTTTATCTTGATTTGCAGGGGACATTGGGACTGGCAAGAAAACAAGTTGAAACAGGCGGGCGTAAGTTTGATTTCATGTATATGGCCGGTCCGGGACTTCAATTCCGGTTAACCCCATTGTTTAAATCAAAATATGTAGAACCTTATTTACGCGTAGGTGTTAACTACCTCCATCATGATTTTTATGCAATTAATGCAGGAAAGTTTGAAAATGATCCTATAGGAGAAGCAGAATGGACATCATCCAATCCTTGGAACAAAGAGAAAATAGGATCTAAACAATCCTATTTCCCCTTATCCTTCGGAGCCGGAGTACAAGCTTGGCTTAACGATCATTGGGGAGTAGGATTACAGGGAGAATACATCATGCCTGTCGATAAAAAACAAACGCGTTTTGTTCAGGCTTCGATGCGTATTATGTTCCGTTTGGGTGGAAGTACAAAACGTCCTATGCCGGTTGTGCAATATATAGACCGTCCGGTTGATAGGATTGTAGAACGAATTGTTGAAAAGAGAATTGAAGTGCCGGCTGTGGTGGAAAGTCATGTTTGTGATTTATTCGATAACATTCATTTTGCGTTTGATAAGGATGTGATTACTTCCGAATCTGAAATCACTTTGGATAAGATTGCAGATCTGTTGAAAAGTTATCCGGATAATAATTTCTTGATAACCGGGTATACAGATGCAAGAGGAAGCGACAATTATAACATAGATTTGTCGAAACGCCGCGCTAAAGCTGTGTATAGTGCATTGCTGAAACGACAAGTACCTCAACATATGTTGAAATGGCGCGGAGTCGGATATCATGCTAGTTCGGTGCCGGCTTCAGGTCCGGATAAAGTCAGGATGGGTGATCGAAAGGTGTCCATTGAGAGAGTGACGAATTCAGATTATTGGGGTTGGTTAACGAATGAAGAATAATGTATTACATTAATTTTGTATAAAACATAAAGGCGGCAAGAACAATTCTGTTTTTGTTGCCTTTTTTGTTCCGTTGTTTTGATATAGAATGAAATGATTTGAAGAAATAATAGAATGTTGAAGGATTAATCATCATCTGGCCTAAAACTAACTAGCTTTTAGAACTTTATGAAAAAGAAATGCTAAAGAAGATTATCTTATGAATAATTATAGACATAATTGGCGAATTTATGTAAAAGGTTATTGTATGATAAGTAACCTCTAATAGCTTAATTTTATATATTAAATAAAATGATGTTATGAAATTACTTTATTTTAAAGAACATCTGTCATGCATAAACTATCAAATAAATGTTAATACAGGTTTCGTTTATTATAATTTAGAGAAAGATAGTGTAAGTAAAATAGATAATAGTGCTTCTCCTTGTATTCTTTTCCTTCTTGATGGAGAGGTGTCTATTGATAGTGGTGAGTATCAGAATGTACATATTGAGAAAGATAAAATGGTTCTTATTCCGCAACATGTAGATAATAAAATTGAAGTTATATATGATGCAAAATGTCTTTTACTATTTTGGAATAAAGACATAAGGGTGTGTGACAAAGTATATATGAACTCTCTTTCTTCTTATAAGGAAAGAAAAAAAGAGATGTGTGTGCTTCCTATAAGAGATCCTTTGCAAGCTGTTTTAAACTCCGTTGTCGCATATTTATATGCTAAGATGCAGTGTAAACATATGCATCTTATCAAACAACAAGAGGTTTTGTTGGTTTTGAGAGGATATTATACGAAGAAAGAATTATTTACTTTTTTTTCTTCTATATTGGGGAATACAGGGCATTTTGAAGATTTTGTAATGAATAATTATAGGAAAGTAAAGAGTGTAAAGGAATTTGCCGGTTTGTATTGTACTTCTGAGCGCTCTTTTAATCGTAAGTTCCAAAATTGTTTTAAAGAAAGTCCTTATCAGTGGATGCAAAAAAAGAAGGCGGAGTTGATCAGAGAAAAAATAAGTGAGTCGGATACTCCTTTTCAAGAGATCGCAATGGATTTTGATTTCAATTCGCAAGCTCATTTCACTTCCTACTGTAAGAGATTATTTGGAATGACTCCCAGCAAATTGAGAACAGAAAGTAAGAAGGTTGCTCCTGATTTGGAGTACTGATATACGTATTTATAGCGAAGAATCATATAAAGGCCGGATTAGGGGGCTATCCTATTCCGGCTTTTTATCTTGGCAATGCTTTGTTATACAGTTAATTGGGGCTATTGGGCTTTCGTTGGGAGGCTTGCTAACTCTGATCCTTCATTTTTTTGTTCCATCTGATGATGCTCTTAATTGCTTTGAGTTTTTAGTGCTTTGCATCCATTCGACAATATTAATTCCTGAAAGTAGAAAAGTTTCTGTATAAACAAGAGTGCAGTTAAGAACTTTACTGAGAGAAATGGTACAAGATTTATCTCTGTAGTGAGCCATCCGTCATCCTGTTTTTTTAAGTGATAAAAGCCGTTTTTGAACTGTAAGTTCAATTTTATGTGATCCGGTGCAACATACAAATATTACTTAATTGGCTATTATCCTACTGCCAGCGTAACACTATAAATTGAATGCCATATAATGCTTATACTCTTTATATAAGCAAGTGCT
>OLDS01000987.1_pt1 | contig 7342 bp, 6 predicted proteins | sample 1608571 | NCBI WGS metagenome assembly OLDS01 (sample SAMN02674887, study PRJEB24791) | human gut metagenome, SKBSTL062 | isolation source: stool | host: Homo sapiens | place: USA | reverse complement strand
CCGAAAACCGGCGCCTTCCGCGCTCCCCGGCGATCAGGTCATAGAGGAACAGCAGGACGATCACCGCAATGAGCGTCACTTCGGCCTGCATGTACGAGAATATATCGCTGTAATCCATAGTCGATTAATTCATTAAGTGTGTAATGATCTCCGAGACGCTGCCCCGGATCATGTCGCTCACCCACAGCGGTGCGAGTCCCATGCCGGCGATAGCCACGACGAGGCACACGACCGACAGGCGTTCGTCCCACGTGGCGTCGGAGAGCCTGAGGTGCGCTTCGTTGGTACAGGTGCCGTAAAGTATCTTCCCGACCACCCGCAGGATGTAGACCGCCGTGATGACGATCGACGTGCAAGCGATGATCGTCACCACGCGATGGAACGTATCGTTGTCCATGAACGCGCCGTTGAAGATCGTCATCTCGGCGACGAACCCGCTCAGGCCGGGCAGGCCCAGGTTCGCCAGACCCGCGATGACGTAGCCCACCGCCAGAAAGGGCATCACCTTCATCAGCCCGCTCAGTTCGCGCACGTCGCGCGTATGCGTGCGGCCGTAGATCATGCCGATCAGCGCGAAGAAGAGCGCCGTCATCAGGCCGTGGCTCAGCATCTGCAGCACGGCGCCCGTGCCGGCCGTGGTGTTCATCATCAGGATGGCGAACAATACCAGCCCGCAGTGCGACACCGACGAGTAGGCGTTGATGTATTTGAGGTCGGTCTGCACGCAGGCCGCGAAGGCGCCGTACACGACCGAGATCGTCGTCAGTATGATGAATATCCAGCTCAGCTCGTGCGCCGCTTCGGGCATGAGGTACATCGCCACGCGGAAACAGCCGTAGCCGCCCAGCTTCATCAGCACGCCGGCATGGAGCATCGACACGGCCGTCGGGGCCGAAGCATGGCCGTCGGGGCTCCACGTATGGAAGGGGAACAGGGCACCCAGCACGCCGAACCCGACGAAGACCAGCGGGAACCAGATATATTGCTGCGCCAGGGGAATGTTATGCAGCTGCGCGATCTCCAGGATATTCATCGTCGTAGCCCCGGCACCGAAGTAGATGCCCAGGATGCCGATCAGCAGCAGCGCCGAACCGCCCATGAGCATCAGCGTCAGTTTCATGGCGGCATACTCCTTGCGGCCGCTGCCCCACACGCCGATCAGCAGGTACATCGGGATCAGCGCCACCTCGTAGAACATGAACATCGTGAAGAGGTCGACCGAAACGAAGAATCCGAAGACGCCCACGCTCAGCAGGCAGAACCAGAGGAAATACTCCTTCACCTGCGTTTGCATCCGCCACGAGGCGAACGTCCCCGTAAACACGATGATGGCCGACAGCAGCAGCATGGCGACCGAAATGCCGTCGACCCCCACGGCATAGTGGATATTGAGCGGCGCATACCACACATGGCTTTCGGTAAAGAGCATGGCGGCCTGCTCGCCCGCCTCGCGCAGGCCGAGGTAGCGGAACACCAGCACCACCGCCAGCGCCAACAGCAGCGAGGAACCCGCCACCATCACGGCACGCACCTGCCGTGTGGACTTCGAGAGCCAGAGCCCCAGCATCATCAGCACCGGGATGGCGGGAAACAGTGATAACATATTCATAACAGCTACGTTTTAGCAGATTAAAAGCAAGAAGATCGTAAGGCCCAGCGCACCGCCGAGGAACCAGATGCAGTAACGCTGCACGCTGCCGCTCTGCATGTCGCGGATCACATACGCCGCGCCGTTGGTCGCCCGCGCCAGCATGTTCATCAGGCCGTCCACCACATGGCGGTCGAACCATGCGACCGGTGCCGAAATGCAGGCGAAGATCACCCGGTGGGTGACGAACTGGTAAACCTCGTCGATATAGAAACGGTGGTAGGCCGCCTTATGCAGCCCCCTGAAGCGCGTTGCCAGGGCATCGGCCACCGTCTGGCGCTCGCGCAGGTACATCCACGTCGCCAACGCGATGGCCGCGGCAGCCACGCAGAGGCTCACGCCCGCCACGCCCCGGTCGATATGGATCGCATACGCCGTCCCGTCGCTGCTGACCAGCTTCCCGAAAGGAATGAACCCCGCCACGCAGGTCACCGCAGATAGGAACAGCAGCGGCAAGGTCATCGTCAGCGGAGCCTCATGCGGCCTGTGCGCCGCATGAAGTTCACGGTTTTCGCGTCCCCAGAAGATGTTGTAATAGAGGCGGAACATGTAGAACGCCGTCAGGCCGGCGATCCCGGTCATCACCCACCCCATCACGGGGCTGAAGGCGAAGCACGCCGTCAGGATCTCGTCCTTCGAGAAGAAACCGCTCAGGGGCCAGATGCCCGCGATGGCCAGGCAGGCGATGAGGAACGTCGCATGCGTCACGGGCATGTATCGGCGCAGGCCGCCCATGGCCGACATCTCGTTGGAATGCACGGCATGGATGATGCACCCGGCGCCGAGGAACAGCAGCGCCTTGAACATGGCGTGCGTGAAGAGGTGGAACATCGAGGCCATGTACCCCAGCCCGCCCGTATGGGGATCGGCCGAGGTGCAGACGCCCAGCGCCACGATCATGAAGCCGATCTGCGAAATGGTACTGAACGCCAGCACACGCTTGATGTCGCTCTGCACGCAGGCGACGACCGCCGCATAGAGCGCGGTGAAAGCGCCGATGTAGGCAACCCAGTGAAGCACGTCCGGAGCATAGCCGATGTAGAGCGGGAACATGCGGGCGACCAGATAGACGCCCGCGACGACCATCGTCGCCGCATGAATCAGGGCCGATACGGGGGTCGGACCCTCCATGGCGTCCGGCAACCAGATATGGAGCGGGAACATGGCGCTCTTGCCCGCTCCGCCGATGAACATAAGTCCGAGGGCCAGCGGGATCATTGTCCCGGCGGCGGCCAGCAGTTGTGCGTCGGGCGTGAAGGAGAATGTCCCGGCATAATAGCCGTAGAAGAGGATGCCGATGAGGAAGCCCAGATCGGCGAAGCGGGTGACGATGAAGGCTTTCTTCGATGCCGCGATCGCTTCGGGCTTGGTGTAGTAGAAGCCGATCAGCAGGTAGGAGCTCACGCCCACCAGCTCCCAAAACAGATACATCTGGAAGATGTTGGTGGCGACCACCAGTCCCAGCATACTCATCGTGAAGAGCGACAGGAAGGCGTAATAACGCTGGAAGCCCCGCTCCCCTTTCATGTAGCCGAACGAATAGATATGGACCATGAGCGACACGGTCGAGATGACGACGAGCATCATCACCGAGATCGGATCGAGCAGGATGCCCATATCGATATGCAGCGTCTGGCTGATCGGGAGCCAAACGGCGTTGTAGGGCATCAGCGTCGGGAAAATGCCCTCCGCGTTACGCCCGGCGCCGAAATAGAGAATGGCCGTGAGGTAGCTCAACACGGTGACCGCACCCAGCACGACCGTACCGATGGCGCCCGCCGCTCCCGGTTTGAGTTTGGTGCCGGCCAGTCCGAGTACCAGGAAACTCAACAGCGGCAATACGAGAATTAGAATGGTAAAATCCATAGTCGATGCGTTTTAATCCGTTACCATTTGAGTTTCTTCAAATCTTTGACCTGGATGTGGCGCAGGTTGCGGTAGATGTTGATGATGATGGCGATAGCCACGGCCGTTTCCGCAGCGCTGATGCCGATGGCGAACAGGGCGAAGAAGAAGCCCTCCAACTGACCCGGAAACAGGAAACGGTTGAATACCACGAAATTGATATCTACCGAATTGAGGATCAGTTCCACCGAGATCAGCATCGCCAGCAGGTTGCGGCGCGTGACGAACCCGTAGATTCCCACGAACATCATGATCGTCGAAACGATCAGGTAATACTCCATGTGTATCATAGCAGTAATTTGTTTTGTACACTTTCCATCGACCGCATCGCTTTGCCGCAGCCTTCATGCACGACGTTTCGCTGTTTCCTCGCCCCCTGCCCGGCTCCTCCGCCGGAGGAGCCGTTATACGGTAAAATGGACGAATGCGGCCGGTCTCTCTTTTTTACTCTTTCTGGTACCTTTTTATTATCGTTTGCGGGCGATCAGGATACCGCCGACGATGCAGGCCAGCAGCAATAAACTGATGACTTCGAACGGCAGCAGGTAGCCCTGTTTTTCGGGACTCATCAACGCGAATCCGATCTCCCGGACGGCCAGTTCACCGTGCTCGAAGTGTTCCGGCAGGAACTGGTGGCGCAGGGTGACGAACAGGCAGATCGCCAGTCCTGCGAGGGTTGCCAGGATGCCCACGACGAATTTGTAGCCGCGCAGTTTTTCGGCCTTGTCTCCCTCGGAAGAGGTCAGCAGGATCGAAAAGACGTATAGAACCGTGATACCGCCCGCATAGATAAGCAGCTGGACGGCACCCAGGAACGAATAGTTGAGCTGGAAATAGATGCCTGCCGTGCCGAAGAGGACGAACAGCAGGAACGTCGCCGCACGCAGGATGCGTTTGGTGGTTACGGCCAGTACGGCGCTCGCCAGCGTGAAGACGGCCAGCACGGTAAAGACGATCAGGTCGAGTGTTATCTCCATGACGTTATTTGTTCAGGGTTTTTACTAATTTGTCGCGGGTATAGACCGCGTGTTCGAAAGCCGTGTCGAAACGGATCGCGTCGTGCGGACAGGCGTTCACGCACAGGTGGCAGAACATACAGGCTCCCAGGTCGTATTCGTATTTGACCAGACGACGCCGGGGCTTGCCCGTCTCTTCGTCCGTGACGGTTTCGGTGGTGATCTTTATCGTACCGTTCGGACAGGCTGCCTGGCAGAGTCCGCAGGCGACGCACTTGTTTTTGCCCTCGGCGTCGTGGGGCATCGTGAGCGTTCCGCAGAAGCGTTCGTTCATTTTGAGCGTCGCCCGGTTTTCGGGATACTGCTCCGTGATTTTCGGGGTGACGAACTCTTTGCCCGTTACCTTGAGGCCCGTGAGCAGGGTGCGGATGCCGTGAAAGAGTCCTTGGATATAATTTGCCATACTTAAAAATGCAGTTTGAATACGACGATGACGACCATCAGCAGCAGATTGACCAGCCCGATCGGTACCAGGTATTTCCACTCCAGCGTCAGAATCTGGTCCACGCGCAGGCGCGGGAAGGTCCATTTGATCCACATCAGCAGCCAGATGACGAAGAGCGTCTTGCCGAAGAACCAGACGAAGCCCGGAATGTAGTCCATGACGGTATTGAAACCCTCCCAGCCGGAGATGTGCAACGGCATCCAGCCGCCGAGGAAGATCGTGGAGGCTACACCCGCGATGATGAACAGATTGACGAATTCGGCCACGTAGAACAGACCGAAATGCATACCCGAATACTCGGTGTGGTAACCGGCCGTCAGCTCCGATTCGGCTTCGGGAAGGTCGAACGGCCCCCGGTTCACCTCGGCGTTGCCGGCGATCAGATAAATCACGAAAGCGATCATGGCCGGGATGTGCCCCTTGAAGATGAACCAGCCGTCGGCCTGTCGGGCGACGATCTCGGAGAACTGCATCGTATCGGTCAGTACGATGATCGTGAGGATCGAGAGTCCGATCGAAAGCTCATATGAAATCATCTGCGCACCGCTTCGCATGGCGCCGATGAGCGAGTACTTGTTGTTGCTGCTCCACCCTGCCAGCAGGATGCCCACGATACCGATCGACGAGGCGGCCATCATGAAGAAGACGCCCACGTTGAAGTCCAAAATCTCCATACCCTTATTGAAAGGCAGGCAGGAGAACGCCAGTACCGAGGCGAGGATGACGATGTACGGTGCGAGGTTGTAGAGGAACTTGTCCGAGCGCCGGATCGTGATGATCTCCTTGGTGAGCATTTTGAATACGTCGGCGAAGACCTGGAGAGTACCCCAGGGCCCGACGCGCATGGGACCCAGACGGCATTGGAACGCAGCGCAGACCTTGCGTTCCATGAAGATCATCAGGATCGCCACCACTACGTACATCAACAGGATGCAGAGCCCGACGATCACGCATTCGATGAAAATCGCCAGTCCGAGCGGCATGAAAGAAGTGAGCAGTTCATGTACCCAACTTGTTACTATGCTGAAATCAAACATATTGATCTGTTTTATCTGATCTGTTAATTTAACGGTCTATATCCGGAACCACGTAGTCGAGCGTACCTCCGATGGCAATCAGGTCGGCGATCTTCGCACCCCGCGTAATGGTGTCCATACACGAAACGAGCGGCAGGCCCGTCGAACGGAATTTCAGGCGGTACGGCGATTTGTCGCCCCGGCTTTCGAGATAGACGCCGAATTCTCCGCGGCTGCCTTCTACGGCTGCATAGTAACTTCCTTCGGGAACACGTATTACGGGTTTCATCTTAAGTTGATATTCACCCTCGGGGATATTGTCGATAAGCTGCTCGATGATGCGCAGGCTTTCCAGGATCTCCTCCATGCGGACCATATAGCGGGCGAAGCAGTCGCCCTCGGTGAAGAGTACCTCACGGAAATCCACTTTGCCGTACATGGCATAGGGATGCCGCTTGCGCACGTCGCAGGCCCAGCCCGATGCACGGCCCGTGCCGCCCGTAGCACCGAACGAAACGGCGTCTTCGCGCGTCAGCACGCCCGTGCCTTTGAGTCGTTGCTGGGCGATGACGTTGCCGGTGAAGATTTCGTGATACTCCTTCAGGACGGGACGCAGGTATTTGATCAGTTCTTTGACCTTTTTTACGAACTCCGGATGGATGTCCGCCTGTACGCCGCCGATGGTGTTGTAGGCCTGGATCAGGCGTCCGCCAGTGGTTTGTTCGAGGATGTCGAGCACCTTCTCGCGGTCGCGGAAACCGTAGAAGAAGGCCGTCAGCGCACCCATATCCATACAGAGACAGGAGAAGAAGAGCAGGTGCGAATCGATACGCTGCAATTCGTCCATGATGGTGCGGATGTACTGTACGCGTTCCGACACCTCCACGCCGAGTCCCTTCTCGATGCACATGCAGAGCGCATGGCGGTTCTGCGAAGCGCCGAGGTAATCCAGACGGTCGGTAAGAGCGAGCGTTTGGGGATAGGTCAGGCTTTCGCACAGCTTTTCGATGCCCCGGTGGATGTAGCCGCAGTGTACGTCGAGCTTTTTGATGATTTCGCCTTCGAGCGATACGCGGAAGCGGAGCACGCCGTGCGTGGCCGGGTGCTGAGGACCGATGTTGATGACGTACTCGTCCTCCTCGAAGAGCACGTTGCGGCGGCGGATGATGCTGCCGTCGGGCTGGAGCTCGTAGCTCGGCGAACTGTCGTGCGCCACTTCGTTGGTCATACGGAGCGGATTGGTTTCCCCGCTCTGGTCGTAGTCCTTGCGGAGCGGATACCCCACCCAGTCGTCGCGCAGGAACAGGCGCCG
>OLDS01000982.1_pt1 | contig 7378 bp, 7 predicted proteins | sample 1608571 | NCBI WGS metagenome assembly OLDS01 (sample SAMN02674887, study PRJEB24791) | human gut metagenome, SKBSTL062 | isolation source: stool | host: Homo sapiens | place: USA | reverse complement strand
CGAAAAATATGAAGTCATCGATGGTGTGCGCGTGCGCTGTGGCAACGAGACAAAAAATTGGTGTGGCCCCATCAACGCCGGTGTGACATTGGTATGGAAGTTATTCTAATACGGAGGAATAGAGTATGAAAGCAAGACAATATATAAATATGATGGGAATGGCAGCCGCCGTGCTGCTCTCTTCCTGCGTGAAGGACACGCTTTATGACACGCCGCATCCCGACTACGGGAAGATTGCGGTGACAGCCGACTGGTCGGCCCGCGGTGAGGGTATCGACATTCCTGCCACATGGATGGTCACCATGGGTGGCTATACGGGTACGGAGACTTCCGCCACCCATACCCCCGACCATCTGTTTGCTCCGGGCAGCTACACCCTTGCGGTGTGGAACCCGGCTGAAGGAATCACGGTGAACGGCACCACAGCCACCATTTCCGCAGCCACGGGAACCCGGGCAGGCACGGATGCCTTTGTGAACAATGCCCCGGGATGGTTCTTCACCTATACGGAACAGGTGACCATCGAGAAAGACAGGGACTATCCGCTGACCGCCGCAATGAAGCAGCAGGTACGCGAACTGACGCTTGTCGTCGAACCTACAGGTGATGCCGCCGGACGCATCACGGAGATTGTTGCCCATCTGACGGGTGCAGCCGGAACACTCGACTTCGCTACCGATACCTACGGAGCCGCTTCGAACGTCGTGCTGCCCTTCAACAAGATTACCGAAGGTGACGATGCCGGCAAGTGGAAAGCCACGGTGCGGCTGCTGGGTGTGACCGGTACGGAACAACTGCTGATGGGTGAAATCCGCTATGCTGACGGCAACCCGACCCCCACCACGCTGAAAAGCGACCTCACAGAAGCTCTCAAGGAGTTCAACATCGGAAAGGGCAAATCGCTGACCCTCGGCGGAACGCTGGTTGAGACACCCGAAGGCATGGAAGTGGACGGAGCCGAAATCAACGGCTGGGAAGAAGTGAAAGGTGATGATGTAAATGCTGATTTGTAAATAATAAAATTATAGATATAATGAAGACAAGATTTTTTACACTTGCAGCGCTCGCCCTCGCACTGGTAGCCTGCAACAACGACAACGAGAACCTGAACGGTGACCCCGTGGCCGCCCAGTTTACCGCCAACATCGCCCCCGCCACCCGCGCCAGCGGAACCACCTGGACTGGCGGCGACCGTATCGGCATCACCGACATCGGCAACGATTCCCAGTACGGCAACGTGCCTTTCATCCTGAAAAACGGGAAATTTGAGGCAGAAGGAAAGGTTATCTATATCGAAGATGCAAAGACCCATACTTTCCGCGCCTACTATCCGTACAACGCGGCGGGAGGCATCCTCACAGCCACGACCGATGCCACGGCGCAGCAGAACCAGCCTGCCATCGACTTCCTCTTTGCTTCAGGAGCCACGGGAGACAAAAACAACCCGGTAGTAAGCTTCACCGACAAAACCGCCAAAGGCGGTGAAGACAACTCCTTCCACCACCGCATGAGCCAGATAACCCTTACCTTCGAGGCGGGCGACGGCGTGAATTTCAGCGTGGTCAAGCCTGAACGTTACACGCTGGACGGATTGTTACTCACCGGTACGTTCAACACGGCCGACGGTATTGCCACCGCAGACAACGGACTACAGACCGGAGAACTGACCATGAATCTGGCAGACGGCAATCTCACGTCATCGATCATCCTCTTCCCGCAGACAGTTGCATCCCTGCCGTTGGTTGTGAATTACAAAGGTCAGGAATATCATGCCACACTCACCATGCCCGATGGCGCACTGCTGGCGGGCAACAACTATACTTATACCGTCAAGGTACGCAACAAAGTCCTTGAAGTCAGCGAAGCCACCATTGCAAAGTGGAACGATATAGACGGTGGAGATGTGGGTGCTGACCTGTAGGATGTTAATAATTAATCGATTAGAATGAAGAATTATGAGACATAGATTATTTATCCCCGCAGCCACCGCACTGCTGTTCGCCCTCGCCGCCTGCACGCAGGACGAACTTGCTGGCGATAACCGTCTGCCCGAAGGTGAATACCCCGTCGTCATCCGTGCCACCGGATTGTCCGTAGAAGCAACGCCGCTGGCAACCCCTTCCACCCGTGCCGCTGTGGACGGCGACTGGCAGGGCGTCACTTCCGTGGCACTCAAGATGGGCGATGCGGTAAAGGAATACACCGTAACGGCTTCTACCGATTTCAAGAGTGCCACGCTTTCACGCGAGAACGACCCGCACTACTGGACCAGCCGCGACCCGATTACCGTATCGGCATGGTGGCCCTTCGATAATGCCGACATCACCCAGATGCCTGCCGTGAAGGTGGCTGAAGACCAGAGCCAATTGGCTGACTTCCAGAACAGCGACTTCATCTCTGCTGAGAACCGGAAGGTGGAATTTAACAACCCGACTCTTGAATTTACCCACCGCACGGCACGCGTGACAATCGAACTGAAGCCCGGCACGGGATTCACGAGCGTCGCTGGTGCCACGGTGAGCCTCGTGAGCCTGTCCGCCGATAACGGCAACCCGACCGCCATCAAGACCTACAACGCAAGCGGCAACACCTACGAGGCACTGACCGCCCCGCAGACCGTTGTGGCAGGCAAGCAGTTCATCCGGGTGGAACTCGGCAGCGGCACCTTCTACTTCCGTCCGCAGAACAACGTCGTATTAGAGGCTGGTAACTGCTATAAATACACCGTCAAGGTGAACGCCACCGGCCTGACGTTAGAGGGTTGCACCATCGGCAGCTGGGTTGACGGCGGCGGCGAGAGCGGCGAGGCTGAGGATTTGGGCTATTCTATACAGAACGACGGCAGTTACATGGTCTATAACGCTGACGGCCTACTGGCATGGAACAAAGCCGCACAAAAGGACGAATCGATTAATTGCACCCTCACCGCCGACATCGACCTGACGGGTAGGGAATGGACACGGATAGGCACATGGCCAGGTTACTCCGGCATCTTTAATGGGCAGGGACACCGCATTACGGGATTAAACTTTTCAGCAGAGACTACTGAACTTTTTGGATTATTAAATGAACGTGGAGTGATAAAGAACTTACAACTCATAGATGTGAATCTGTATGGCAGTAGTGGATCAGCAGCTGGAATAGTGGAGCAAAATGAGGGTCAAATCATTGCCTGCTCTGTGACGGGAAAAATTTCTGCATATGGTAGAACTTGTGGTATAGCCGATTTAAATTATGGCAGTATCACAGCTTGCTGGTTTGACGGCACATTGAAAGATTATGAATCTGGAGCTATAGTGCGTTTCAACTACAATACTATAACTTCCTGTTATTGGGGAGGCAATGCCGAGCGAGGAGAATTCCGTAATTTTGGAGGAACGGTAGATGCCACGAAGGTGGACGGCGCGACCGTGAAATGGCAGACAGCCGTCGACGGCATGAACACCGCCCTCACCGCTGGCGACTACCAGTGGATACTCGGCACCGACGGTCTGCCCGTATTGCAAAAGAAACAATAACGAACCCTAAACAACACGCATCATGAAACGAACAACCATCCATATATCCGCAGCCATCGCCCTGCTGCTCGGCCTTGCCGCCTGCACACAGGACGAAGCGGGCTTCCTACCAGAAGGGGCGGAAGGCACACCCATCGTCTTCACCGCCACGGGGCTGAACCCCGCCGCGACAGCCACCGCCGGCACCCGTGCCCCAGCGGATGGCAATTGGACGGGTGTGCAGAGCGTGGCAGTCATGATGGACGGCATGGTGAAGACGTACAACGTGACGCCCTCCACCGCCGACCCCACCAGCGCCACGCTGACCTCCACCGACCCGTACTACTGGACCAACCACAACGACATCACCGTCACAGCGTGGTGGCCCTACACCGCTGGCGAGACAACCCCACCTGCGGTAAAGGTAAAAGCCAACCAAAGTGCCCAGAAAGACTTTGAGGGCAGCGACCTCATCGTAGCCGACGGACAGACGGTGACCTATGGTAGCCCCACGCTCCGCTTCACCCACCGCACGGCGCGGGTGACCATCGTTCTGACGGACTACACCGAGGGGCTGGCATCCGTGAAGCTGACGGGTCTCTCCACTGAAGGCGACAACCCGGATATAATCGTCCCGTATGACAAGGGCAGCAACACCTACACCGCCATCGTCGCCCCGCAAAGTGTGGCAGCTGGCACGACCTTCATTACGTGCACCTTCAATAACGGCAAGACCTTCGTTTATAAGATGAAGAATGCTACCGACTGGCAGGCGGGCGGTGAATATACCTACACCGTCTCCCTCGCTGCGGCAAAAGACCTGGGCTATACCATAGAGAGCAACGGCAGCTACACCGTGACCTCCGCCGATGGCTTGATGAATGTAGCCAAATTAGTGAACGGAGGTAAGACCGACATTAACATTACCCTCGACAAAAACATTGACCTCACCGGCAAAGACTGGACGCCGATAGGCACAGACTACGACAACTCATACAAAGGCACCTTCGACGGCGGCGGCCATACCATCACGGGGCTGACCTTTACGACAAATGACGAATATGCGGGTCTGTTCGGCTGGCTCAATAGAGCTGGTACGGTGAAGAACGTGGTGATGGAGGGCGTACAGATAACAAGCCATCAAATATATGGCGGCAGTATTGGCGGCGTGGTAGGATCTGGCTGGGGCACCATTGAAAACTGCTCGGTGTCGGGCAGCGTCAGCGGCACGGTGTATGTCGGCGGTGTGGTGGGTGTTCAAATAGGCGGTTCCATCACCGGATGCAGTTCCTCTGCCACAGTGAAGGGAATGGTTGATGTCGGCGGCGTGGCAGGTCAGACGAATTCGAGTGCCACCCTGACCGCTTGCTATGCCACAGGCAACGTGATCATAGAAATGGACCCCAAAAAGAATATCGCTGGCGGCAGTCTGGTGGGAATGAACGCAGGAAGCAGCCTCCTTGCCTGCTATGCCACGGGCAACGTAACCAGTACGGGTAGTAGCACTGGCTATATGCATATCGGCGGCTTTTTGGGAAATAACTACACCACCGTGACCGCCGGCTATTGGAAGAACAATCATGAACAAGGCATCGGCTACAATAGGGAAAGCACCGGAGCCACGAAGGTGGACGGCTCTGTCGTTACCTGGCAGAAAGCCGTTGATGCCATGAACACCGCCTTGCAGAACGCAGGCTCAGAGTGGCGTTACGAACTTAATGGAGCATTGCCTACCTTGAGGAAGCAGTAAACCGTCGGGCGGAAAAAGTTCCGCCCGCAACGGAAAGAACCGAAGTATAACCCCAATAAAGAAAGGAGGACGTGATGGAACACACGGAGAATCCACCATATAGGTTTTGGCATCAAGGCATTGTCAATAATAATATAGACTCCAGTGTAAATATGGAAGCTGTAAGCCGGACATTGTCAAGATTGGTGCTCATTAAAGACAACAAATCAAGTAATTAAATTAAAAACATGGGACTTTTTCACAGAGGCAAGAAAAATAATGACGATGAGCCGGACAGTGTTCAAACCAATTCATTCTCTGATATTATGAATGGTTTGCAGTACGCCGTAAACTGTGCACAAGATACATTACAGAATCATCAGATACAAAATCTGACCAGACTTTTTGAAGGAACAAATGCAAATAACGCAAATACGTTCCAATCAAAAAAAATCATGGTTGGAGACAAGACTATTGATATTCCACTTATAGCCTTGATATCCCATCATTATCTTGCAATGGATAATGTGCAGATAAAGTTCAAGGCGAAGGTCGGAAGCGTGGAATCACAGATTCCGGAAAACAACTTGCTGTTATCCAGTCCGCACAGAGCCAATCTCCAGATGCAGATGAGCAACATAAAACCAGATACAGATGATGTCATGGAGGTTTGCGTCAATTTTAAAGTTCAGGAGACTCCGGAGAGTATTTCCCGAATCATTGACGATTTTGTAAAAAATATCTAACAATTTTAAAATTCAAATGTTATGGCAGAAGAAATAAAGAACCAAGGGCAACAAGAAAATGCGGAAAACTTGAATGAAAATGTAAGCGGACAGGCGAAAGAAATTATCTCCGCTGCATTGGAAGAGACTCAAAACAGAGAAACTTCTCCAGTTCTTAAAGCAGATTCAAACGTGACTGACAAATTCAAGGGGCTTCCCATGCGGGAACTTATTGCAGCTCCACTTATTGCAGCAGCCGAAGCACAACAGGAATTGGCAGCGACAGCATGGAATTTCTACCAGCAAATTGCATTTGATGGTAAAAGCGGCAATAAAGCGCGTATATTGGAATTCGATGTCGAAAGACCGATACAGCAGGATGGAAAAATGACAACAATGTCACAAAGTGTCAAGGCTCCGTTTATAGGATTGGTGCCTATTCCTTCCCTGCTCATAGATCGCGTGGATGTCGATTTCCAGATGGAGGTTACCGATACATCAAACGTAAAAAGCACTACCAACGCAGAAGTAGAGGCAAAAGCTTCTGCAAAACATTGGTTTATAAATGCGGAAATCAGCGGCAAAGTCACGACCGCCCGCGAGAACACCCGCATGACCAACCAAACGGCAAAATACCAGATACATGTGACAGCCAGTCAGCAGCCGCAGACCGAAGGTCTGTCTAAACTGATGGATATAATGGCATCATGTATCGAGCCTATAACAAACGAAAGTAACAGTAAGTAAATATATGAATTTGATTCAAGCATTAAGATTGCCAAACAGTCGAGCAGTAATGACAAATATTGCACGGTTTCATTATCAAAATATTTATAATGTAGGTTTGACCCCTCCGATTGCCACGCAAAGTAATTTGACATTTCAAATAAAAGGATATACCCGTAACTATCGTTTTCTTAGATTAGACTATGCCTGTGTCATATATATTGCGGATGGAATAGCAGTCGTTGCTTCAAATGGCATAGATACTTTAAGTTCAGGTTTTTCGGGGTGTTATATGGCCAGTTTTAGGCACAATGGCATTAGGTATGTTGCTCATATTCCAACGCCTAACAATAGTATTAAAACATCATGGAATCGGGCGGTTAAAAATCAAATAATAGATAATGTTGTTCTTTTTAAACCTACTGAAGGATTGGCGAGAATCCCAGGAACCATTGGTATTTGGGGAATTATAACATTTAACGATAGATGTTATCGGCTTGATGTAAATGAAAACGCTCCTCCAAGTCAAGCCATACGTGGCCAAAGAATTTTTAACTCAATCCCGAGAAATCCCATACTAACAGAAATTCCACCTATCGCCGGTGGTCAGATGCCTTAATAATTATAACAATTGTAAATAAGGGAAGAATGGTTGTTTCATTGAGGAGTAGAATTCTATTCTGATATATAATTCTGGTGGC
>OLDS01000965.1_pt1 | contig 7492 bp, 7 predicted proteins | sample 1608571 | NCBI WGS metagenome assembly OLDS01 (sample SAMN02674887, study PRJEB24791) | human gut metagenome, SKBSTL062 | isolation source: stool | host: Homo sapiens | place: USA | reverse complement strand
TGGCTGGAATACCAGCAGAAGGGCATGGAGGTCGCCTTTGAGGATGTGCTGGCTGATGTGAAGCAGCGGGACTATCAGGACACCCACCGCGCCGCCGCTCCGCTGAAGCAGGCAGAGGACGCCGTGCTTCTGGATACCTCGGAACTGGATTTTGAGCAGAGCCTTGACGCTATGAAGCAGATCATTGCCAAAAAGATCGGCGGATAAAACAAACAGGACAGGAATAGAAAATGGTACTATATTATATTCTGGTGCCCCTTGCGTGGCTTGTGTGGCACATCGGTTTCCGCATCCGGGTGGAGGGGCGTGAAAACCTGAAAAAGGTGCAGACGAAGGGTTATATCCTTGCGCCCACCCATGTGTCTGCCATCGACCCGGTGTTCATCGTTGTCACCCGGTGGGGCAGGCGGATGGTGGTGTTCGCCAAAAAGGAGTTGTTCGAGATCAACGCCTTCCTGACGTGGTTCTTCCGCTGCTGCGGCGGCGTGTGCGTCCGCGGCACCAAGGACGAGATGGCGGTCATTTCCCAGACGGTGGAGGCCTGCAAACAGGGCAAGACCCTGCTCATCTTCCCGGAGGGCACCCGCGAAAAGGAGGGCAAGCTTCTGCCCCCCAAGAGCGGTCTGTTCGTCATTGCCGCCGAGGCAGGGGTGGATGTTGTGCCCTGCCGCATCCTGTACGACACCCCGGACGGAAGAATGCACCTGTTCTGCAAGGTGCGGGTGATCTACGGCGAGCCGATGCCCGCAGTGCAGTTTGCCATGGAGGGCCGCCGGGACACCAAAAAGCTCCGTGCCAACAAGCAGGCGCTGCTGGAAGCATGGGAAAAAATGGGGGCGTAAGAGATGGAGATCCGTTTGGCGAAAACGGCGGGGTTCTGCTTTGGCGTGAACCGTGCCGTGGAACTGACCTACGGCCTGCTGGCCGAGGGGCATAAGGTGGCAACACTGGGCCCGCTGATCCACAACCCGCAGGCGGTGGAGGATATGCGGCGCAAGGGTGCACAGGTAGTGGACACCGTGCAGGATGTGCCTGCCGGGTGCGAGGTGGTCATCCGCAGCCACGGGGTGCCCCGCAGCGTTTACGATGAACTGGCCGCGCGCGGCATCCCGTACCATGACGCCACCTGCCCCTTTGTGCAGAAGATCCAGCGCATTGCCGCGCAGGCCGAAAAAGAGGGTGCGGTGCTGCTGGTGGCGGGCGATAAGACCCACCCGGAGGTGCAGGGCATTGTGGGACACACCCGGGGCGAGGTGTTCGTTTTTGCCGATTTAGCCGAGTTAGAGGCGTGGAACGGCCCTTCTGACCCCCAAAAACCCCTTTTTGCAGTTGCACAGACCACATTTCAGGTTACAAAATGGAAAGAAAGTTCGGAGTTTCTCAAAAAAGCCTATACAAACGCCCGAATTTTTGATACAATATGTAATGCGACGTGGGCGAGGCAACAGGAAGCGGAAGACCTCAGCCAAAAATGCGACATTGTTGTTGTCATTGGCGGTCATCATTCTTCCAATACCCAAAAGCTGGTACAGGTCGCCGCAAAACACACGCGTGCCGTAACGGTCGAAACAGCGAGCGAACTTCGGCCGGAATGGTTTGCAGATGTTAAAGTGGCGGGCGTGACAGCCGGGGCTTCAACGCCATCGTCTATTATTGAGGAGGTACTTAACAGTATGAGCGCAGAAATCAATGACAACATGAGCTTTGAGGAGATGCTGAACGCATCCGAAGAAAAGCGAGTTCATGCAGGCAGTATTGTGAAAGGAATCGTGACCAGCATCTCTGCCAACGAGATCCAGGTGGATATCGGTGCGAAGCAGACCGGCTTTGTCAAGCTGAGCGAGCTGACCGATGATTCCTCCGCCAAGGTCGAAGACCTGGTGAAGGTTGGCGATGAGCTGGACCTCATCGTCGAGAAGGTTATGGATCAGGATGGCGTCATCCAGCTCTCCCGCAAGAAGCTCGCATCTCGCAAGGGCATGGAAGAGATCGCCAAGGCAGCAGAATCCGGTGAAGTCGTCGAGGGCGATGTTACCGAGTTCAATAAGGGCGGCGTTGTCGTCAACGTCAAGGGCGTCAAGGTGTTCGTTCCCCGTTCTCAGGCCACTATGCGCCGCGACGAGGACTACACTGCTCTGGTCGGCCAGCACGTTCAGCTGGTCGTCACCGAGTGCTCCGGCCGCAAGATCGTGGGCAGCATCAACAAGGTGACCGCTGAGCAGAACAAGGCTAAGCGTGAGGAGTTCTGGGCAAACGTTGAAGTGGGCAAGACCTACACCGGCGTTGTCAAGAGCCTGACCTCTTATGGTGCATTCGTTGACATCGGTGGTGTTGACGGCCTGTGCCACATCAGCGAGCTGAGCTGGAACCGCATCAAGCACCCCTCCGAGGTCGTCTCCGTTGGCGACACCATCGAAGTGTATGTCAAGGACATCGACACCGAGAACCACAAGGTTTCTCTGGGCTACAAGAAGTCCGAGGACAACCCCTGGGAGCAGCTGAAGAACAACTACCCCATCGGCAGCACCTTCCATGCTCCGGTCGTTTCTCTGACCAAGTTTGGTGCATTCGTCCGCATCCTGCCGGGTGTTGACGGTCTGGTCCACATCAGCGAGATCAGCAATGACCGCGTTGAGAAGGTCTCTGACGCACTGAAGGTCGGCGATATGGTCGATGTGAAGCTGCTGGATGTTGACTTCGACAAGAAGCGCATCAGCCTGTCCATGAAGGCTCTGCTGAACAACGACGCTGAGTAATCAGCCCTTCGTGCAAAAGCATAGCTTCTGACACAATGCGATCTGCAGCCCCGTTGCCGGGAAAACGGCGGCGGGGCTGTTTTTGTTAACAAAGCCATGATAAAATTCTTCAAAAAGCACTGGGAAGTGCTTAGTTACCTAATCTTTGGCGTGCTGACCACCCTGCTGAATATCCTGCTGTACGCCCTGTTCAACAGGCTGTTTGGCTACACCGCCGCCAACAGCTGGGGCAATGTGCTGGATAACGCCTTGTGCATCCTGTTTGCCTACTGCACCAACCGGGCGTTCGTGTTCCGCAGCAAGACCACCGGCAAAGCCATGGCCAAGGAGTTCGGCACCTTTGTTACCTGCCGTCTGGGCACCATGGTGCTGGATGCCGCTATCATGATCGTGGGCGGCAACCTGCTGGCTGCGCAGGGCGCGGCGCTGATGGACGGTCTGATCGGACATTTTATCCCGTCCGGGGTAAGCTATACCGGCGCGGCGGCTTCGGCAGCAGCATCGGCAGCAGGTGTTGTCATCATTGGCGGTGCAGACGGCCCTACGGCGATTTTTGTCAGCTATAACGCGCAGGAGCTGTGGGGTCTGTGCGTCAAGGTATTCTCCAACGTGGTGGTCGTGGTGCTGAACTATGTGTTCAGCAAGCTGATCATCTTTAAAAATCGTAAGTGAGATATTTTCTCCGCCGCAGGCGGAGAAAATATCCAATATAATTTAGGAGGTACGGTATTATGAAACGTGGTCTGAAAGGGTTTGCATTCCTGGTCTCTGGTCTGGTGCTGGGCATCATTGGTGCAACGGCATCAGTGACTGCGATCGCACTCAGCGCTGTGGGCATGGCAAAGGTGCGCCGTGCCAGCAAGTAAAATAACGGAGGAACGAGCATGAACCGCGAAGAGATCCTGTCCCATGTCGATCATACCCTGCTGAAGCCGGAGGCCACTTGGCCCCAGATCCAGCAGCTGTGTGACGAAGCCATTGCAAACCACACCGCATCCGTCTGCATCAACACTTGCTACGTCAAGCAGGCTGTGGAGTATATGGCAGGCCGCATCCCCGTGTGCTGCGTGGTGGGCTTCCCTCTGGGTGCCATGGATACCGCCAGCAAGGCCTTTGAAGCCAAGACTGCCATCGCCAACGGCGCAGCCGAGGTGGACATGGTCATCAACATTGGCCGCCTGAAGAACAAGGAGTACGATGCTGTCCGCGAGGACATCCGTGCCGTGAAGCAGGCTGTGGGCGATAAGATTCTGAAGGTCATCATTGAGACCTGCCTGCTGACCGAGGAAGAAAAGGAAAAGATGTGCGACATCGTCTGCGAGGCCGGTGCCGACTACATCAAGACCAGCACCGGCTTCTCTACCGCAGGTGCCAACTTCCACGACGTGGAACTGATGGTCAAGGGCGTGCGTGGCCGCTGCAAGGTCAAGGCTGCCGGCGGCATTTCCACCGTGGAGGATATGGAGACCTTCCTTGCACTGGGCGCTGACCGTCTGGGCACCTCCCGCGCTGTCAAGATCCTGAACGGCGAGCAGGCAAAGGGCTATTAAGTTTTCTGCAAAAAAATGTATTTCGGCAAAGTTCTGGGCTTGGCTGAACTGCAAAGGATGATCTCTCAAGGGCTGCTGCACAAATTGCTGTGCAGCGGCCTTTTTCGCGCCCAAGCCTTGCAAGCAGAGTGTAGCAGGGTATATAATATAAATAGGTATTGTATAAAATAGGGGCTGTTCGCCTTGTGGGGCAAGGCGGGCAGAGGAGGAAATGCAATGAATATACCCGAGATCCTTGTGGCCAATGGCACAGGGGCGGTGCTGGTAAGCTTTCTGCTTTTATTGCGGGTGCGCGGCGAGAGTAAAAACAGCGTGGGAACAGAGCTGTTTTGCCGGATTCTGGTGGTGACGCTGCTGGCACAGGCCACAGAGACGATCAGCTTTCTGCTGGACGGCGTGCCCGGCGCGGCAAGCCGGTTCTGGCTGTACCTGACCAACACCGTCTGCACCGGCGCTACCGTGTGCGTGGGCTATGCGTGGTGTTTGTATGTGGACTTCCGGGTCTACCGCAGCATTGGACGCCTGCGCAGAAGGCATCTGCTACTGGGTGCGACGCTGCTGGCGCTTTTGGTGCTGCTGGTGGCAAACCTTTTTGGCACGGGGTGGATCTTTTCCATTTCGGCGGACAACGCTTACCATCGGGGCCCACTGAACATTTTGCTGTATCTGCTGCTGTTCAGCTATTACGCCGAGAGCGTGTGGCAGGTGCATAAGGCCAAGCGCGATGGCATTACGGTGGAGTTTTTCCCGGTGTACTACTTCGTGGTCACCTGTGCGGTGGGCACGCTGCTGCAGGGGGCATTCTACGGCATGGCCTTTGGCTGGCTGTCAGTAGCCATCGCCTTTGTGTTAGTGGACAGCCAGACCCGCAGCCTGCGGGGCTATACCGATGAGTTGTCCGGCCTGTTTGGGCGCAAGTACATGAACTACTGTCTGGACCGCATCCACGCCACGCAGGAGAAGGATGTTTACGGCATCATGATGGACGTGAACTGCTTCAAGGAGATCAACGACACTTACGGTCACGCCGAGGGCGACCGCGCCATTCAGGAGATCGGGCACATCCTGTCCGGGGCGCTGGTGGCAAACTCGGTAGCCATCCGCATGAGCGGCGATGAGTTCATGGTGCTGATCCGTCACGGCTCGGAGGAGCTGCTGGACGAGATCTGCGCCGCCATCGAGCAGCGGGTGCAGCACTATAACGCCACCGCTCCGGCGGGCAGCTTTCAGCTGTCCTTCTCCACTGGTGTGGCAAAGTACGAGGGCGGCAGCGTGGAGAAGTTTCTGGTGGAGCTGGATCAGCGGATGTACGCGGAAAAGCGCGCTTTCCACGCCGCCCGGGACGGCCACGCCGCACCGGAGCAGGGAAATGCTCCATCAATTTAAAAGGAATGTCTAAAATAAGTGCGACTTATCTTGACAATCTGACGCTGCAATGATAGAATATGTGGCGTACCAATTGAATACCGACTTATCAAGAGCGGCTGAGGGGACAGGCCCTGTGAAGCCCGACAACCTGCGCGAGAGCGTAAGGTGCCAAATCCTGCGGGAAACCGGAAGATAAGAGTGCAACGCTCAGAGCTTTCGGCTCTGGGCGCTTTTATTTTTCAGAACAAACTTGATGGAATGGTAAATACACGCAACTGCAACATTTAGGAGGCAAAAAATGGCTAGACACCTGTTTACTTCGGAGTCCGTCACCGAGGGACATCCCGACAAGATCTGCGACCAGATCTCTGATGCAATTCTGGACGAGATCCTGACCCACGACCCCAACGCCCGCGTGGCCTGCGAGACCTGCGCATCCACCGGCCTTGTGCACATTATGGGCGAGATCACTACCAACTGCTATGTGGACTTCCAGAAGGTCGTCCGCGAGGTGGTGGCAGATATCGGCTACACCCGCGCAAAGTTCGGCTTTGACGCCGACACCTGCGCCGTCATCTCCAACATTGACGGCCAGAGCCCCGATATTGCACTGGGCACCAACGATCAGGTGGGCGGTGCAGGCGATCAGGGCATGATGTTCGGTTATGCCTGTGACGAGACCCCCGAGCTGATGCCCATGCCCATCAGCCTTGCCCACAAGCTGGCAAAGCGCCTGACCGAAGTGCGCAAGAGCGGCGAAATGGATTACCTGCGCCCGGACGGCAAGAGTCAGGTGACCGTGGAGTACGACGAGAACAACAAGCCCGTGCGCGTGGACGCCGTGGTCATCTCCAGCCAGCACAGCGAGAGTGTGAGCATGGAGCAGCTGCGGGCAGACGTGATGGAAAAGGTCATCAAGGCCACCATCCCCGCCGAGCTGCTGGACGAGAACACCAAGTACTACATCAACCCCACTGGCCGCTTTGTTGTGGGCGGCCCGCAGGGCGATACCGGCCTGACCGGCCGTAAGATCATCGTGGACACCTACGGCGGCTATGCACGCCACGGCGGCGGCGCCTTCTCCGGCAAGGACCCCTCCAAGGTCGACCGTTCCGCCGCCTATATGGGCCGCTATGTGGCCAAGAACGTGGTCGCCGCCGGTTTGGCCCCGCGCTGCGAAGTGCAGATCGCGTATTGCATCGGCGTAGCCGAGCCCGTGTCCGTGCTGGTGTCCTCCCTCGGCACGAGCGAGATCCCGGACGAAGTGCTCACCAAGGCCGTGCGCGAAGTGTTCGACCTGCGCCCCTACCACATCACGAAGCGCCTCGATCTGCTCCGCCCCATCTACAAGAAAACGTCCTGCTACGGTCACTTTGGCCGTGAACTCCCTGAATTTGCGTGGGAACGCACCGACGCCGTCGCGGATCTCCGTACCGCCGCGAAGGTTTGAGCGTGGCCGCATACGGTCATACCCTCGTAATGCCCCTTTAAGCGCCAAGCCCGGCGTTTGAGGCTATGGGACGGAAAAGGCGCCTCTCTGTGGAGGGCGCCTTTTTTTGCTGGAAAATCGTCCGCGTTAGAGATAGTCCTGAGAGGGATTATATCTATGCGGAGGTGCCCAGTGAGGGTCAGCAAAAGTCAAAAGCGGTTCTTTTTGGAAAAAGCCTTTTGGGAGCAGCTTCGGAACTGGGGCTGGATTTATCTCTTCTTTGCCGGTTTTTCTTTGTTGACGGGATTGATTTCATTCGGGGCCACGCTGCGCTGGTTTCCCCTTTCCGACATGCTGCGTTCGCTGCTGCTCGATACCCTGTTGACGCT
>OLDS01000871.1_pt1 | contig 8329 bp, 8 predicted proteins | sample 1608571 | NCBI WGS metagenome assembly OLDS01 (sample SAMN02674887, study PRJEB24791) | human gut metagenome, SKBSTL062 | isolation source: stool | host: Homo sapiens | place: USA | reverse complement strand
AACGTGGGGAGGAGCTTGCGCCACCCTGACGACGAGTGGCGAACGGGTGAGTAATACATCGGAACGTGTCCGCTCGTGGGGGACAACCAGCCGAAAGGTTGGCTAATACCGCATGAGTTCTACGGAAGAAAGAGGGGGACCCGCAAGGGCCTCTCGCGAGCGGAGCGGCCGATGACTGATTAGCCTGTTGGTGAGGTAACGGCTCACCAAAGCAACGATCAGTAGCTGGTCTGAGAGGACGACCAGCCACACTGGGACTGAGACACGGCCCAGACTCCTACGGGAGGCAGCAGTGGGGAATTTTGGACAATGGGCGCAAGCCTGATCCAGCTATTCCGCGTGTGGGATGAAGGCCCTCGGGTTGTAAACCACTTTTGTAGAGAACGAAAAGACATCTTCGAATAAAGGATGTTGCTGACGGTACTCTAAGAATAAGCACCGGCTAACTACGTGCCAGCAGCCGCGGTAATACGTAGGGTGCGAGCGTTAATCGGAATTACTGGGCGTAAAGGGTGCGCAGGCGGTTGAGTAAGACAGATGTGAAATCCCCGAGCTTAACTCGGGAATGGCATATGTGACTGCTCGACTAGAGTGTGTCAGAGGGAGGTGGAATTCCACGTGTAGCAGTGAAATGCGTAGATATGTGGAAGAACACCGATGGCGAAGGCAGCCTCCTGGGACATAACTGACGCTCAGGCACGAAAGCGTGGGGAGCAAACAGGATTAGATACCCTGGTAGTCCACGCCCTAAACGATGTTAACTAGTTGTTGGGATGTAACAATCTCAGTAACGCAGCCAACGCGAGAAGTTAACCGCCTGGGAAGTACGGTCGCAAGACTAAAACTCAAAGGAATTGACGGGGACCCGCACAAGCGGTGGATGATGTGGATTAATTCGATGCAACGCGAAAAACCTTACCTACCCTTGACATGTCAGGAAGCTCTTGTAATGAGAGCGTGCCCGCAAGGGAGCCTGAACACAGGTGCTGCATGGCTGTCGTCAGCTCGTGTCGTGAGATGTTGGGTTAAGTCCCGCAACGAGCGCAACCCTTGTCACTAGTTGCTACGAAAGGGCACTCTAGTGAGACTGCCGGTGACAAACCGGAGGAAGGTGGGGATGACGTCAAGTCCTCATGGCCCTTATGGGTAGGGCTTCACACGTCATACAATGGTCGGAACAGAGGGCAGCGAAGCCGTGAGGCGGAGCCAATCCCAGAAAACCGATCGTAGTCCGGATTGCAGTCTGCAACTCGACTGCATGAAGTCGGAATCGCTAGTAATCGCGGATCAGCATGCCGCGGTGAATACGTTCCCGGGTCTTGTACACACCGCCCGTCAAACAATGGGAGTGGTGTTTACCAGAAGTCGTTAGCCTAACCGCAAGGAGGGCGGCGACCACGGTGAGCACCGTGACTAATGTTAAGTCGTAACAAGGTAGCCGTACCGGAAGGTGCGGCTGGATCACCTCCTTTCAAGTAAAGCAGTATGAGCTCAGAAGTTCTGAGTGTCCGCTCTTATCGGAAGTCGATAAAGATTTGAAGACAAGCCCGAGACCGTGGGTCTTTAGCTCAGCTGGTTAGAGCACCGTCTTGATAAGGCGGGGGTCGATGGTTCGAGTCCATCAAGACCCACCATGGCACTTCTTGACGGGGGTATAGCTCAGCTGGGAGAGCACCTGCTTTGCAAGCAGGGGGTCAACGGTTCGATCCCGTTTACCTCCACCACGAGATATACGGGCAAGTCAAAAAACAAGATGAAAGAGCTTTGCGGAGCTTTTTGATATTGTCTTTTGACAATGTGTTCTTTAACAATTCGGAATAATCAATCTAACGTTTAAGCTGATTTGATGAGAGTCAGCGAGAACGGGTAGTGATAAGAAATCTTTACAAAGAGAGAAACTTTGAGATTTCTCAAGCAAAGACATACAAGCATATGGCATGAGAACGAGAGTTACTTGTGACCCGGCCGGGCAATAGGCGGCAGGGTTATAGGATCAAGTGACTAAGTGCATGTGGCGGATGCCTTGGCGATCACAGGCGAAGAAAGACGCGGCAGCCTGCGAAAAGCTGCGGGGAGCTGGCAAACGAGCTTTGATCCGCAGATATCTGAATGGGGGAACCCACACCGCAAGGTGTATCCGTGACTGAATACATAGGTTACGGAGGCGAACGAGGAGAACTGAAACATCTAAGTATCCTCAGGAAAAGAAATCAACCGAGATTCCGGCAGTAGCGGCGAGCGAACCCGGAGGAGCCTAGCTTTTGATAGTACGAACTTTAGCCGAAAGGTCCTGGAAAGGCCTGCTATAGTGGGTGATAGCCCCGTAGGCGAAAGAGTTCGTACGGTACTAAGGAAGCGAGAAGTAGAGCGGGACACGTGGAATCCTGTTCGAAGATGGGGGGACCATCCTCCAAGGCTAAATACTCGTGATCGACCGATAGTGAACCAGTACCGTGAGGGAAAGGCGAAAAGAACCCCGGGAGGGGAGTGAAATAGAACCTGAAACCGCATGCATACAAACAGTAGGAGCCTCGTCAGAGGTGACTGCGTACCTTTTGCATAATGGGTCAGCGACTTACATTCTGTGGCGAGCTTAACCGAATAGGGGAGGCGCAGCGAAAGCGAGTTCGAAATGAGCGTCCAGTCGCAGGGTGTAGACCCGAAACCAGATGAGCTATCCATGGCCAGGTTGAAGGTGTGGTAACACACACTGGAGGACCGAACCGACTAGTGTTGCAAAATTAGCGGATGAGCTGTGGATAGGGGTGAAAGGCCAAACAAATCTGGAGATAGCTGGTTCTCCCCGAAAACTATTGAGGTAGTGCCTCGTGTGTCGCTCCAGGGGGTAGAGCACTGTTTTGGCTAGGGGGACATGGAGTCTTACCAAACCAAGGCAAACTCCGAATACCTGGAAGCGTGAGCACGGGAGACAGAGCACCGGGTGCTAACGTCCGGACTCAAAAGGGAAACAACCCAGACCGCCGGCTAAGGTCCCCAATAACAGCTAAGTGGAAAACGAAGTGGAAAGGCCGTGACAACCAGGAAGTTGGCTTAGAAGCAGCCATCCTTCAAAGAAAGCGTAATAGCTCACTGGTCGAGTCCTTCTGCGCGGAAGATGTAACGGGGCTAAGCTGTTAACCGAAGCCGCGGATGCACTGATTATTCAGTGCGTGGTAGGGGAGCGTTCTGTAAGTCTGCGAAGGCGGTTCGAGAGGACTGCTGGAGATATCAGAAGTGCGAATGCTGACATGAGTAACGTTAAAGCAGGTGAAAAGCCTGCTCGCCGTAAGCCCAAGGATTCCTGCTCTACGTTCATCGGAGCAGGGTGAGTCGGATCCTAAGGTCAGGCCGAAAGGCGTAGCCGATGGGAATCAGGTTAATATTCCTGAACCTGCGTCAGATGCGATGGGGGGACGGAGCATGAAAGATCATCCGGGTGTTGGATGTCCCGGTTGACGAGCGTAGGAGGTCTGCAGGCAAATCCGCAGACGCATCTCCAAGGCGAAGTCACGTGCCGCCACGGCGGCGAAGTGATCGGAAGTGCTTCCAAGAAAAGCCTCTAAGCACCAGTCTGGCGCGGACCGTACCGCAAACCGACACTGGTGGGCGAGCTGAATATGCTCAGGCGCTTGAGAGAACTCGGGAGAAGGAACTCGGCAAATTGACACCGTAACTTCGGAAGAAGGTGTGCCGTAGTACCGTGAGAGGAGAGACACCTTGAGCGGGAATCGGTCTCAGAGAATAGGTGGCTGCGACTGTTTATTAAAAACACAGCACTCTGCAAAGTCGAAAGACGACGTATAGGGTGTGATGCCTGCCCGGTGCTGGAAGATTAATTGATGGGGTGAGAGCCCTTGATCGAAGTCCCAGTAAACGGCGGCCGTAACTATAACGGTCCTAAGGTAGCGAAATTCCTTGTCGGGTAAGTTCCGACCTGCACGAATGGCATAACGATGGCCACACTGTCTCCTCCCGAGACTCAGTGAAGTTGAAATGTTTGTGATGATGCAATCTACCCGCGGCTAGACGGAAAGACCCCATGAACCTTTACTGCAGCTTTGCATTGAACTGTGAACCGATTTGTGTAGGATAGGTGGGAGGCAGAGAAGAGGCCACGCCAGTGGTCTTGGAGCCGACCTTGAAATACCACCCTGATTTGTTTGCGGTTCTAACCACGGACAGTGATCCTGTCTTGGGACCGTGCATGGTAGGCAGTTTGACTGGGGCGGTCTCCTCCTAAAGGGTAACGGAGGAGTACGAAGGTACGCTAGGTACGGTCGGAAATCGTGCTGATAGTGCAATGGCAAAAGCGTGCTTGACTGCGAGAGCAACAACTCGAGCAGATGCGAAAGCAGGTCATAGTGATCCGGTGGCTCTGAATGGAAGGGCCATCGCTCAACGGATAAAAGGTACTCCGGGGATAACAGGCTGATACCGCCCAAGAGTTCATATCGACGGCGGTGTTTGGCACCTCGATGTCGGCTCATCTCATCCTGGGGCTGTAGTCGGTCCCAAGGGTATGGCTGTTCGCCATTTAAAGAGGTACGTGAGCTGGGTTTAAAACGTCGTGAGACAGTTTGGTCCCTATCTGCCGTGGGCGTTGGAAGATTGACGGGGGCTGCTCCTAGTACGAGAGGACCGGAGTGGACGCACCTCTGGTGTACCGGTTGTCACGCCAGTGGCATTGCCGGGTAGCTAAGTGCGGAAGAGATAACCGCTGAAAGCATCTAAGCGGGAAACTTGCCTGAAGATGAGTCTTCCCGGAGGTAAAACCTCCCTCAAGAGTCGTCCGAGACCAGGACGTCGATAGGTCAGGTGTGTAAGCGCTGTGAGGCGTTGAGCTAACTGATACTAATTGCTCGTGAGGCTTGATCCTATAACCGTGTTGCTTGTGACCGGTATGCGTTGTAGGTTATCTGCAAAGAGAAAGATCGAAGACTCGAAGTAAAGAGAGTCACTCAAATAGAAAAGATTATTCCGAATTGACCAGTTTTAAGCCCGGAGGCCATAGCAGGGTGGAACCACTCCTTCCCATCCCGAACAGGACAGTGAAACGCCTCCACGCCGATGATAGTGAGTTGTATTTCTTGCGAAAGTAGGTAGTCTCCGGGCTCTCCATAAAAGACAAACCTCTTGGACTTAACCGTTCAAGAGGTTTTGTTTTATCTGCTATTCAAAAAACTGAATTTGTTTTGCCCCCCCCCCACCTCCCTTCATGTTGGAAACCGACGAGATTTAAGAATCTTCGCTTAATGCGCTAAAGCCCAAAGGTAGATTGGATAGAGGTTCGACGTCTCCGCTAACAACACCTCACCTTACTTAAACTGCCATTTGTTTCTGTACCACTTAACAAAAATCTTGTCTATGGCGAAACATAACTTTGCTCATACTACCGAGGCCAGTTACGGCAAAGTTGCGTACAACACACGGAGAGAGGGTTTTGGCTTGCGTCACTTCATCTAAATGGATTTTTTTGAAATTAATGTAGAAAAAATCTCTAATTTCCGCTGAATTTTCTCAACACCGTTGGCTTCATAATTTTTGAAAATATCAATCTTCCGCTTTTTGTTCTCAAAGGGTTGGACAGCTTTTCTAGGATTTTTCCTTTGGCCTCGCATCTTTGACTGACTCTAAAATTTCCGCTGACGAATTTCAGCCTTTTGTTGCTTTTTCTTTGAGTTGCGTCAAGCTTTATCTTCCGACCGCCGTTAAATCTAAAAACGTCGTTGTTTCATTTCAAATTGCCCTCAATCCTTCTCAAAGTTAAAAGTTTGAGAATGGCTCCGTCGTCTGGCTCCGTTTCTAAGACTTCCGCTGTTCCTTCTTAAAGTTCCGAGGGCGAATTATCCTTTATTTGCTGTCAACCGACAGTTTTTAAAGGAAATTTTATGAAATATAAAACTGAAATAGTTATTGAGGCAATACGTCTCAAGGAGGCAGGAGTTACGACTTCTGCCATCTCGAAGAAGCTTCTTGCTCCCTCGTCTACGATCAATGAGTGGCTCAAGAAAGCCAAGCAAAACAATCTCACTGCGGAGAATTTACGGTCATTATCCGAGCAAGACATCGAAGAAATACTCCGGCCGCGCAGCTGGTCCCGTCAAAACGTCATCTTGCCCGATTACGAGGATCTTCTTGTAAAGGCCTCGGCTCCGAAAATGACAGTCCAGAACGTCTACTTGCAATATCTGGCTTCAGTTCCAAAAGGCTGCGAGCCTGTTAGCAAAGCAACTTTTTATCGAGAGTTAAAACGAACGAAAGAGCTAGCCTCCAAGGAGCTCCAAGATGTCTGTTTACTGAACAGCTTTACTCCGGGCCACATGTGCATGATCGATTACAGCGGGGATGGAGTGTGCTGGAGAAACAAAAACGACGGTTCGGTTAAAACCGCACAGATCTTCGTCGGAGTGCTTTGCTACAGCGGATTGATCTTCTGCACTGCTACAAACGGCCAAACCAGAGAAGACTGGCTGACTGGAATTACCAAGATGTTCCATTACTTCGATGGGGTCACGGACGAAACCTGGCTTGATAACTCTACTCCTCTGGTTAAAAACGCAGACAAGTATGACCCTGACCTTGCGCCGGAATTTAGTAACTTCTGCGATTACTACAACACCCTCGGATACGCAGTTGAACCGGGTAAAAGCCGGCATAAGGCTCTGGTCGAAAACGCCGTTAAGCAGTTCCAAGACAGAATTCTGAATCATCTTAACAAGCGCAGCTTCTTCAGCATTGAGGAAATAAACAGCGCAATCGAGCCGTTGCTCGTTCAGCTTAATAAGTCAGAGTTGATTGAGCGGCCCGGAAGCAGCCGATTCAGTCGATACAAGGAGGAAGAGAGAAACCTGCTGCGACCGCTTCCGCTGATTGAGTACTCAGCGCACAGTAAGGTGATGAGCAGAAAGGTACGCCCCAACAACCAGATCCGATTAGGCAACGTCCGATATAACGTTCCGTGGGGATATGTTGGAAAGGAGCTGCTGGTAAAGGTAGACACCCAAATAAAAGAGATCTCCTTCATTGATCCTTCCGACGGAGAAATCCTTACTACGACAAAGATCCGAAATCCAAGCGACGGGCCCGAGCCTCAAAGGAAGGATTTAATACCTCAGGACTTGAAGTATCTCGTTGAAAACAAAGAGGAATTGCTGGATCGAATTAGGGTTCAATTAGGAGACAAGGCATGGGAAGTTGCAAAACGGCTCGCCAAACCGAATAACAGCATGTCGGTTAGGCACCTAAAAGGGTTCTTATCACTGAGCAAAAAATACGAGAAAGACTTCATGGATAAGGTTTACGAGGATCTCTTGAAGAAAACAATAATCAGCTTCAAGGGGTACCGCGATGCTCTGCAGAAAGTGGAACAAATCGAAGGGGTTAGATATAAAAAGAAACGGCTCAAACATGGGGCAACTTTAGATGTTATCGATTGCCGTTCAGTGCGAGGAGCTGAGTATTACAAAGACCGCTTCAATCAATAAAAATAGGAGTAGTGATGACAATGAAAATTGATGCGGCAGAGGTCGCAAAAGTATTTACCGATTTGAAACTCCCGGCAGCTTTTAAAGCATATGAACAGCAGCTTGGAGATCCTGATGCAATGAAGTTGGACTTCGGTGATCGTGTTGCTCTGATACTCAGAGCAGAACTGGACAGCAGAACACAAAAAAGAATCCAGCGGCGCATTAAAGAGAGTGGAATCAGCGACAGCATGGTTGGTCTCGACAACACTATCTTTACTCCGGACAGAGGTATGGATGAAAGCTACGTGCGGGAGCTGGCCAGATGCGAATGGCTCGCTGCAGAGGAACCTTCCTGGATATTGATCACAGGCAAGTCGGGAACCGGCAAAACTTGGATCATGAAGAGTCTTATTAAGGCCGCAGCAGAACGCCAATACAGGTGCCGTTATGTAAAAACTCGAGATTTAATGGAGGACATAGCAATTGCCGTCGACGAGAAGCGGTTCAGCCGATTAGCAGATCAGCTGGACCGCTATGACCTTATCGGACTTGACGACTTCAATCTTTTAAAGGCGAAAGATGAAGTAAGAGAGGCTATGTTAGAGCTGTTCGACCGACGCTGGAATAAACGAGGTCTAATCATCTCCAGTCAGTACCCGTTTGATCAATGGTACGAGTATATCGGAGGAAGAGGTGATCAAAGGGATGCCATGATGGATCGCATTGCAAACGGCAGTCATAGGTTGGAACTTAAAGGACCTTCAATGCGTGAAAAACGTGAAAAGGTTATGAAGTAAAAAAAAAACTTGTCTCCCCGGCCTAAATCACCCTCGGCCTCCGGCCTCGGTTGATTTAGGCCGGGG
>OLDS01000797.1_pt1 | contig 9257 bp, 8 predicted proteins | sample 1608571 | NCBI WGS metagenome assembly OLDS01 (sample SAMN02674887, study PRJEB24791) | human gut metagenome, SKBSTL062 | isolation source: stool | host: Homo sapiens | place: USA | reverse complement strand
GTTAAAAGGGGCGAGCAGCCCCTTTTTCGTGGCTCCAGCGCGTCGAAATCGCTGGCACTTTTCTGGTTCTCTTTTGGTGTCAAAAGAGAACATCCCCGGCTACCACCTGCTACCCCTGCGGAGGGCATTCCAAATCATCCCACACAGTCAAAAGGCCGCTGCACGGTGAAGTGCAGCGGCCTTTGGTTTTCCACATTTTTACTTGGCGGTGTTGATAAAGCTGCGGTTATCCCACAGGTACTTGATGCCGGAGATGGCGGTCACAGCGGCCACCAGCCAGCACAGGGCGATGGAGACCACCACCACGATGGAAACACTGTCCACCGTACCGCGGTAGCTCAGTGCCGTGCCAAAGAAGTAGAAGATGATGCTCAGCATCTGCAGCACGGTCTTTACCTTGCCCCACATATTGGCGGCGATGACCTTGCCGTCCTTGGCACCGGCGGCCACCATGCGCAGGCCGGACACCGCAAACTCGCGGGCCAGAATGATGCACAGCACCACGGGGCTGCACACGCCGTCCCGCAGCATGTAGATAAAGGCCACGGTGGTCAGCAGCTTGTCGGCCAGCGGGTCGGCAAACTTGCCGAAATCGGTGACCATGTGCCACTTGCGTGCCAGATGGCCGTCCAGATAGTCGGTAAAGCTGGCAGCAGCGAACACGATGCCGGCCAGCAGGTAGAAGGTGGCGTTAAAATTGCCATCCACGATGCTGTCCAGACTGGTCAGGGACACAAAGATCATGAACACCGGCACCAGAATAATACGGGTCAGGGTAAGTTTATTGGGCAGATTCATAGGTTTTATCCTCCAATTCGTTATTTTACGACTGTACCATACAGATCGTAAAGGTCGCTGTCCTCTACCAGCACATCATAGAACTGGCCGGGGTACAGCGGTTCCTCGCTGGAAACGCAGACGCAGCCGTCCACTTCCGGCGCATCGCCGGTGGTGCGGCAGAGGTACAGACCGTTTTCCTCGTCGATGCCGTCACACAGAACGTGCACGGTCTGGCCCACCTTTTCGGCCTGCTTCTGCGCCATGATGCCGGTCTGGATCTGCATTACCAGCTCGGCGCGCTTGTCCTTGACTTCCTGCTCGATCTGACCGTCCATCTTGGCTGCCACAGTGTTCTCCTCGGCGGAGTAGGCAAAGCAGCCCAGACGGTCGAACTGCACCTCCTTGACGAAGTTGCACAGATCCTCGAACTGCTCCTCGGTCTCGCCGGGGAAGCCCGCGATCAGGGTGGTGCGCAGGGTGATGCCGGGGATCTCGCGGCGCAGCTTGCCGATGACCTCCAGCAGCTCCGCACGGGTGGAGCGGCGGTTCATGTTCTTGAGGATGGTATCGTTGCAGTGCTGGATGGGCAGGTCGAGGTAGGGCACCACCTTCTCGTTGCGCTTCATGGCGGCGATGAATTCATCGGTGATGCGCTCCGGGTAGGCGTACATGATGCGGATCCATTCCAGCCCCGGCACCTTGTTCAGCTTGTCCAGCAGCTCACAGATGCTGCCGGGTTTGCCCCAGTCCTCGCCGTAGGCGGTGGGGTCCTGCGCCACAACAATAAGCTCCTTCACGCCCTCACCGGCCAGCCAGCGGGCTTCGGCAACGCAGTCGGCCATATCGCGGCTGTGCAGCGGGCCGCGGATGCCCGGGATGGCGCAGTAGTGGCAGCGGTTGTTGCAGCCCTCGGCGATCTTTAAGTACGCATAGTGGGCGGGCGTGCCGATGACGCGCTTGCCGCCCAGCGGGAAGTCCTTTTTGGCGCCGTAGCTTTCCAGATGATCCTCGCCGTGGAACAGCCGCTCCACGATGGTATCAATGGCCTTGTTGGAGGCGCAGCCTACAACGGCGTCCACCTCCGGGATCTCTTCCTCGATCTGGCTGCGGTAGCGCTCGGCAAGGCAGCCGGTAACGATGACCTTCAGGTTCGGGTTCTGCTGCTTATAAGCGCAGGCTTCCAGAATGTTTTCAATGGCCTCGGTCTTGGCGCTCTCGATAAAGCCGCAGGTGTTCACAAGGATGACATCGGCTTCGGCCAGATCGGCCACAGTCTCGTGCCCGGCAGACAGCAGGATGTGCACCATCACATCCAGATCCACCTGATTCTTCGGGCAGCCAAGGGAAATACACGCAATTTTCATAAGGGATGATACTCTCTTTCTCTTTTGAGGGATGCTTTTAAAATTTTACGGGAGGGTCATTCCTCCTCCACCCTGCGGATGGCTTCCTTGATGACGGGGTAGGCAAAGCCGCGGCGCTGCAGGGCAGCCACCACAAGGTCGCGGCGGCCGATGGCCAGTTTTTTGCGGTAGCGGCTGTCCACCAACGCGGCGGCGGCTTCCAGCTCCGGATCATCGCCGCCGTCCTCCGGGGCGTAGACCGCTTCCAGCGCGCCCGCTACCTCGGCGGGGGCAAGCCCCTTCTGGCGCAGGCTCTGGGCGGCGGCGCGGCGGCTTTTGCGGGCAGCCAGCAGGCTGTGTGCCCGTGCTTCGGCGTAGCGAGCATCGTTCACATAATCCAGCTGCACCATCTCCGCCACAGCGGCGGCTGCGGCCTGCTCGGTATAGCGGCGGCACAGCCGCTCATACAGCATATTGGCAGAGACCTCCTGCCCGGCCAGCGTTTCCAGCGCGCTGGCCCGCGCCTTGGCGGGGTCGGCGCACTTTTCCGCATCCGGGCGGGGTCGACGGCGGTAGAAGGCCATTTAGTCCTCCACCATGATATCCAGCTCGCTCTCGCTGCTGCGGGTGGGTGCCTTGACCACCGGCTCCTTTGCGGCGGCGGGGTCGGCGGGCTTTTCCGCTGCGGCAACAGCGCGGCCTGCCGGGCGGCGGGTGGCGTACAGCTTATCAGCGTTGGCGCGGATCTGTCCCTCGATGTCATTGGCGATCTCGGGGTTGTCCTTCAAAAACTGCTTGGCGTTGTCGCGGCCCTGACCCAGACGGATATCGCCATAGTTGAACCATGCACCGCTCTTCTGCACGATGCCCAGCTTGACACCCACATCGATGAGCTCGCTCATTTTGGAGATGCCCTCGCCGAACATGATATCGAACTCGGCCTCACGGAACGGCGGAGCCACCTTGTTCTTCACGATCTTGGCGCGGGTGTGGTTGCCGATAAACTGACCGGAGGAGTCCTTCAGACCCTCCACGCGGCGGATGTCGATACGCACCGAGGCGTAGTACTTCAAAGCGCGGCCGCCGGTGGTCACCTCCGGGTTGCCGTACATGACGCCCACCTTCTCACGCAGCTGGTTGATGAACACGCAGACCGTGTTGGTCTTGCCGATGACGCTGGTCAGCTTACGCATGGCCTGACTCATCAGACGTGCCTGCAGGCCCACATGGCTGTCGCCCATCTCGCCCTCGATCTCAGCGCGGGGCACCATAGCGGCTACCGAGTCCACTACGATGGCATCAATGGCACCGGAGCGCACCAGTGCTTCGCAGATCTCCATGGCCTGCTCGCCGGTGTCCGGCTGGCTGACCAGCAGGTTGTTGATGTCCACGCCCAGTGCCTCGGCATAGGTGGGGTCCAGTGCGTGCTCAACGTCGATAAAGGCCACCTCGCCGCCCTTCTTCTGGGCTTCGGCAAGGATGTGCAGCGCCAGCGTGGTCTTACCGCTGGATTCCGGGCCGTACACCTCGATGATGCGGCCGCGCGGCACACCGCCCACGCCCAGCGCCAGATCCAGCCCCAGACTGCCAGTAGAGATGGCATCCACCTGCATGGAGGCGTTGTCGCCCAGCTTCATGACGGCACCCTTGCCGAACTGCTTTTCGATCTGCGCCAGCGCCGTAGCCAGCGCGTCCTTCTTGGCCTCCGGCTCGGTCTTTTGGGTGGCCGGTGCAACGTTGTTGTTCTGATTTTTTGCCATAGCCTGCTGCTCCTTTTATCCTTTGGGCCCGCAGAGGGCGGGCTGTCCTTCGCTTTCCTTCTTAGTATAACACAAAATCAAAATATTACAACAAGAAGTTGTTTGTTTTTTCCAATTTATTTTGGGCGGCGGGCAGTCACGCAGCGGTCGTTGCCGCCAAAGTCCTGAATGCAGCGGATCTCTGCCCAGCCGTTCTCCGCCAGCAGGGCGGTTACGGCTTCCCGCTGCTGCCAGCCGATCTCCAGCGCCAGCGCACCGCCGGGGCGCAGAGCTTTCTGGTAGTGTTCCGCGATGGCCTTATAAAATACGAGACCGTCTTCCCCGGCTTCCAGCGCCATGGCAGGCTCCTGTGCCACCTCGGGCTGCAGTTGCTCCATCTCGGCGGCGGTCAGGTAGGGCGGGTTGGAGACGATGAGTTCCAGCTGCCCCTCCGGCAGCGTTTCCCAGTAGGTGAACAGGTCGCCCTGCACCGGCTGCACCGCGTAGGCGGGCTTTCTGTCTGCCCGCAGCGCGTTCAGCGACGGGCCCCAATCAAAGGCCGGGACATCTGCCTGCTCGAGGGCAGAGGGTTCCAGCACATTCTCGGTCTGTCTGCCCTGCCCGGTCAGGGCGCAGCGGGCATTCTTTTCCAGATAGACAAAGGCCTCAGGGCTTTTTTCCACGCAGGTCACCTGCGCGGCGGGGCAAAAGCGCTTGACCCCCAGCCCCAGACAGCCTGTTCCGGCGCAGAGGTCCAGCACCCGGGGCGCTGCGATGCCCGCAAGGGTCTCGGCGGCGGCCTGCGCCACCACCTCGGTGTCTGCCCGGGGGCAGAGCACCCCGGGGCCCACCGCCAACTCAAAGTCTAAAAAGCTCCAGCTGCCGCAGAGGTACTGCAGCGGCTCTCGCGCGGCGCGGCGGGTGCAGAGCACTTCCAGCGCCGCCGCCTGCTCTGCGGTCAGCGGACGGTCGGAAAGGCGCACGTCCCGCCCGGTCGCCAGCCGGAACAGCTCCCGCGCGTCAAAATCCGCGTCCGGGCAGCCTGCGGCGGTCAGCCGCTGCTCCACCTCCCGCACCGCTGCGCGGGGGAGCATTGCTTCGCTTACCATTTGCCCTCCTCCGGGTTTTCAGGCAACACGGGGGTGATGGCTGCAATGGCCACCTCGATCATACTGTCGTCCGGCTCAAAGACGGTGAGGTGCTGTACCCAGATGCCCGGCTGCCGGATGATGCGGGTGGCGATGTTATCCGACCGGCCGCACCACTTGAGCAGCTCGTAGCTGATGCCCATGACCAGCGGCAGCAGCAGCAGCTTACACACCACCCGCAGACCGATGCTGCCCCACGGCAGCACGCTGTACAAAAACACACTGACGATGACCACCAGAATGAGGAAGCTGGTGCCGCAGCGGGGGTGGAAGCGGGTGTACTTGCGGACATTCTCCACGGTCAGCTCGTCGCCGGCCTCGTAGCAGGCGATGGTCTTTTGCTCTGCGCCGTGATACTCGAAAACGCGGTGGATCTCCTTCATCTTGGAGATGGCCACCATGTAGCCGAGGAAGATGGCCACTTTCAGCAGCGCCTCGAGGATGACTCTCGGCCAGCGGGTCAGGGTGACCACCTCGCCGAGGCCGCCCACCAGCACCGTCGGCAGGACGGTGAACAGCAGGATGGCGAACAGTACCCAGAAGCTGGAAAGACCGGTGGTGTTGCCCAGAATTTTGGGCCCGATGATGTTGCCGTCCAGCTGTTGCAAAACCAGCACGAACAGCACGAACCACAGCGCCTTGATGGGGCTCTGGATGAGGATGAGCAGCGTGGCCGGAATGGCACCGATAAAGGGGCCGAAGAAGGGGATCACGTTGGTCACACCGATGATCACCGACACCAGCAGCGCACTGGGGAACTTGAAGATCAGGCAGCCGATATAGCACAGCACGCCGATGATGGCAGAGTCCATGATCTTGCCGTTGATGAAGCCGCCGAACATCCGGTCTGCGTACTTCACTTCCTCGGTAATCAGCTGCGCCCAGCGGGGGCGGACGATGCTGTGCAACACCAGCTTGCCCTGCTGCACGAACCGCTTGCGGCTGGCCAGCATATACACCGCCACGATGATGCCGATGATCAGGTTCTTGGCCACCGTCACCACGTTCAGCACACCAATGGCTGCGCCGCTCAGGATGTTCTGCATGGAGGGCAGCAGGGTGTTCTTGAGCCATGTGTTCCATGTGTCCAGATTGGTGTTCAGAGCAGCGTAGGCTGAATTGAGCAGCTCCGTGATCTGTTCGTTCTTTTCAATAAACTCCAGATGGTTTGCCCAGTTCATGAACTTTGTAATGTTGGCCTGCGCGGTGTAGTACAGGGTAGTCACGCTGGTGATCAGCTGCGGCACGATCATCATGACCAGTGCATACACCAGCAAAAGCCCGAACAGGATGGTAAGCGCCACGGACAGCGCGTTGATCAGACCGTTCATCTTTTCCGGGATGAACCGGCGCAGAAAGCTCTCGATGCTGTTGCACACCGGCTTGAGCAGGTAGGCAATGACGGCACCGTAGATAAAGGGCATCAGGATGCCGGTCAGGGTAGAGATGGCCGAGCCAAAGCCGTCAAAGCGGTAAATAAGGAAAAAGAAGATGATGCTCAGTGCAATGGCACCAAACCCTGCGAGCATCCCATAGAGATACGGTTTGATGTGCGGCTTTTTGTCCATCATGACAAACTCCATTCCTGCTGCGGGCAGCGGGAATACCCACAGCGCTTATTAAATTTTGTTGCTTCTGCGCCAGATGTGCAGCTTTTCAGCCTCGCGGATCAGCTCCTCACGGAAGTCCGGGTGTGCCACGCTGATCAGAGCCTCGGCCTTTTCCCAAGAGGTCAAGCCCTTCAGGTTCACGCAGCCATACTCGGTGCACAGATAGTGCACGTTGGCGCGGGTGTCGGTAACGATGCTGCCATTCTCCAGCGTGGGACGGATGCGGCTTTCCAGCTGGCCGGTCTTTTTATTAAAGAAGGTGGAGGACAGGCAGATAAAGCTCTTGCCGCCCTTGGAAAGGTATGCGCCCAGCACGAAGTCCAGCTGACCGCCTGCGCCGGAAATGTGCTTCACACCGGCGCTTTCGGCATTCACCTGACCAAACAGGTCGATATCCACGGCATTGTTGATGGAAATAAAGTTGTCCAGTGCGGAAATGCTGCGGATGTCGTTAGTGTAGTCCACCGGGGCAGACATACACTCCGGGTTATCGTTCAGGTAATCGTACATCTTCTGGGTGCCGGCACCAAAGGCGTAGACCTGACGGCCCTTGTCCAGCTGCTTGTGTGCGCCGGTGATCTTGCCGGCCTTGGCGATGTCCACGAAAGCGTCAACGTACATCTCGGTGTGGACGCCCAGGTCCTTCAAATCGCTCTGGGCGATGAGGCTGCCGATGGCGTTGGGCATACCGCCGATGCCCAGCTGCAGGCAGGCACCGTTGGGGATCTGCGGCACAATGAGGTTGGCTACCTTCAGGTCCACCTCGGTAGCGGCACCGGCAGCTGCCATCTGGCCGATGGGGGGATTTGCGCCCTCCACGATGCCGCTTACCTGAGAAACGTGTACGCAGTTCTCCATGCCGCCAAGGCAGCGCGGCATATTGGTGTTGACCTCCACGATGATCTTCTTGGCCTTTTCGCACACAGCACCCAGATGCGAAGCGCTGGGACCGAAGTTGAAGTAGCCATGCTCGTCCATGGGGGTCACCTGAAATACTGCCACATCCACGGGGTCATTGCTCTCGCGGTAGTAGCGGGGCAGCTCAGAGTAGCGGATGGGGGAGTAGAAGGAGAAGCCCTGCGCAATGGCCTTGCGCTCAATGCCGCCCATGTGCCAGCTGTTCCAGGTCATGTGGGCAGCGGGGTCGTCGATCTGGAAGATCTCCGGCACCCACATCAGGATGCCGCCCCGGAAGTTGACTCCTTCCAACTCCGGCAGGCGTTTTGCCAGCTCGGCGTCCACGGCCACAGGGGTGTTCACAGCCCAGCCGTAATCCACCCAGTCGCCGCTTTTGACCAACGCGGCAGCCTGGTCAGCTGTCATTTTCTTCTGCGCATACAATTCCGTAAAATCCATTATAAACCATCCTCTCTTAAAATACATAAAAGAATTGTAAACAATTCTGTGCGGACAAATTATGCAGCCGTTTTACGCCTGTTTTGCGGAATGCACACCGTTTTGCCACATCTGTATGGTAACCTTATAAACAAGGCAGCAGTGTGTGCTCCGCTCTGCGCAGAACAGCTCAACTTAGTTATAACATTAACAAAGTGTAGAATCAATAGTTTTGGCTAAAAAACAGCCAGTATAGCAGAATGAACAGTTTTCTTAGCTTTATGTGGGGATTGTTTGGTACGCAAAAAACAAAAAAGTTGAGAAAAAGACTTGATAAAATTTTGACGATGTGCTTTACTAATAGCGTGGGAAGCAACTGCGGAGCAGTGCGGGATGATTCGTTTAAAATTTAACGATAAAACGCACCGCAGCAGTTTCAGGTTGCACCCAAGGCTGGAAAGTGCTATCATGGCAGAACCACATCGCGCTTAGTAATTACAGCGCACAAGGAGGACACTGACCGATGGCAACAGCAGTTTATCCCGGGTCGTTCGATCCGGTCACCAAGGGACACCTTGATATCATCAAACGCGCAGCAAAGATCAACGACCACCTCATTGTGGCGGTGCTGATCAACAGCGCCAAGCATCCGCTGTTCACAGTGGAAGAGCGGGTGGCTATGCTACAGGAATGCTGCAAGAACATCCCCAACGTGACCGTGGAAAGTTTCGACGGCCTGACCGTGGAGTTCGCCAAGAAGCGCCACGCTTCGGTGATGGTGCGGGGCCTGCGGGCGGTGACGGATTTCGAAAACGAGATACAGCTCGCCCAGACGAACCACGCACTGATGCCCGGCATCGAGACCATGTTCCTTGCCACCAGCATCAAGTGGAGCTACCTTTCCTCCACCATCGTCAAGGAGGCTGCCCGCTACGGCAGCAACATCTCCAAGTTCGTGACGCCCAACGTAGAGGATGCCATCCACGCCAAAGTGGAGCAGCTCCGGGCGGAAGGAAAGACGCTCTGATACCTTTTATAACGCAGAAAGGCCCTCGGGCTTTTTGATAAATAGTTTTGCGAAACCCCGAAACATATAAATTCAGGAGGCTATTAACATGAAGAAAATCGTTATCGCATCTGCTTGCCGTACCGCTATTGGTAAGTTTGGCGGCACCCTGGCAAACGTCCCTGCTGCAGAGCTGGGCTCCATCGTCATCAAGGAGGCCCTGGACCGTGCTAACGTGAAACCCGAGCAGGTCGATCATGTTTACATGGGCTGCGTCATTCAGGCTGGTCTGGGCC
>OLDS01000781.1_pt1 | contig 9490 bp, 9 predicted proteins | sample 1608571 | NCBI WGS metagenome assembly OLDS01 (sample SAMN02674887, study PRJEB24791) | human gut metagenome, SKBSTL062 | isolation source: stool | host: Homo sapiens | place: USA | reverse complement strand
GCGGCGAGGAAAAGGCACTTCTGCGGAAGTGTAATAACCCACTATGACACTTTCATCCCTGTGGTCTGCAAAGTGTAGTGGGCTCTCCGAGGGGGAACGGCTGTATAGAGTGCGTTTCGGGCAAATCGCCGCATACGTGTATACGGAAGATGGGTACGCACGTACGCAGTAAATCGGCCAAGTTCTCCCATGTAGAGGGTGTAATTTCGATAAAGAACGTGGTATAATTGACTCAACAAATCGATTTGTGGAGGCGATTATTTATGAAAAAAGAAACCAAGAAATCTATCTTATTCTATGCAGCTTCTGCTCTGTTATATATGGCTTCACTTATTAGCTTCATAAGTGGAAATGATAATTCTATGGCTGTTGTATGGTTGTGTCTTGGTTCATCATTTCTTTGCCTTGGCTCGACGCATCTTTGTTTAGGTTTGTCTCGTAAGAAAAAGGGAAACGACAAAACCGATGCAAGCAATAAATAAATTCCTAGTATATCGCACTCACTCCTAAGCAGGGTTTGGGGCAGGCACGCCCCAACAAGAAGCTGTCCCAAAGGGGCAAGAATTTTCAAGAATTGAAAATTTGTGGCCACGGGACGATTCTTGCTCTCCCCTTTTTCGCTGCGTTTCGCAATTTTCACATTTCAATCTGCTCGCAGATTGTTGACAAGCTGCGCTTGACCCGATACTATAAAGGCAAGTCGAATACACGCCAAGGAGGTGCAACCATGACCGCCGTAATCTACGCCCGCTATTCTTCCGACAGCCAGCGCGAAGCGTCCATTGAAGGGCAGCTGCGCGACTGCAAGGACTACGCCGAGAAGAACGGTATCACCGTGGTCGGCACCTACATTGACCGTGCCTACTCTGCCAAAACGGATGACCGCCCAGACTTTCAGCGGATGATCAAGGACAGCGGAAAGAAAATCTTCGATGTGGTTCTGGTCTGGAAGCTGGACCGCTTTGCCCGGAACCGCTACGATGCCGTGAACTACAAGTACCAGCTGGAAAAGAACGGTGTCCATCTGGTGTCTGCCATGGAACCCATCTCGCAGGGGCCTGAAGGCATTATGGTGGAGAGTATGCTGATTGGCATGGCGGAATACTATTCCGCCGAGCTCGCCCTGAAAGTGGCGCGCGGTGAGCGCGAAAATGCCCTCCAGTGCAAGTACAACGGCGGTGTGGTGCCGCTGGGCTTCACCATCGGCAAGGAGGACAGGCTGTACCATATCGACCCGGAGACGGCTCCCATCGTGCAGGAAATCTTCACCCGGTATGCCGACGGCGAACCGGCTGAGAAGATTGCCGCATCCCTGAATGAGCGCGGCCTGCGTACCCGCACCGGGAAGCCGTTCGTGAAGAACAGCTTCTTCCAGATTTTCCGCAACCGCCGCTACATCGGCGAATACCGCTACAAGGACATTGTGACGCCGGGCGGCATTCCGGCCATTGTTGACCAGGACCTGTTTGACCGGGTGCAGCAGCGTTTTGAGCAGAACAGGATCGCCCATGGTCGGCCTGCAAAAGAGGATGTGAGCTATCTGCTGACCACCAAGCTGTTCTGCGGCAAGTGCGGCACCCTGATGGGCGGCGAGAGCGGCACCAGCCACATGGGAAACACCTACTATTACTACAAGTGCGGCAACGCCAAACGCCACGGCAAGGCGCACTGCGACCTGAAAGCTATCCGCAAAGAGCCGTTGGAACGGTTCGTGGTGGAGACTGCCATTAAGGTGATTTTCAGCGATGAAATCATCGAACGGCTGATAGATTTGATTATGGAAGCCCAGCAGCAGGAGAACACCCGGCTGCCTGTCCTGAAAGACCAGCTCCGGGACACAGAGAAGCGGCTGGCAAACCTTCTGGAAGCCATTGAACAGGGCATCCTGACCCCGACCACCAAGCAGCGGTTGGACGAGCTGGAAGCCCAGAAGGAAGCTCTGAACACCAGTATTCTGGAAGAAGAACTGAAAAAGCCCGTCCTGACCCGTGAATGGATTCGGTTCTGGCTTGAGAAATTCCGCAAGGGTGACGTGGGCAGCACGGAACACCAGCGGCAGATCATTGATACCTTTGTCAACTCGGTCTACGTCTTTGATGACCGGGTCGTACTCAATTTCAACTTCACGGACGATGCCAAGACGGTCACCCGTGAGGAAGTGTTGGGTTCGAGTGCTGTGGACAATGCTCCACCAAACGTAAAGCCGTTTACCTGAAAGGGTAAGCGGCTTTTTCTTGTATCTACGTGCTTTTTGACGCCTAAAAGTGAAACGAATTCACTTTTGCATATTGATAATGAAACGTGTAGGAGGCCCCCTTTTCAGTCGTTTGTAGCAAGTTTGTAGCAGATCTGTAGCAAAATTCGGGGAGGAACGGCAAAATGACCCCGGAAACCCGATTTTTGTGGTTTTTGGATATAAAATTTTATCCTTGAATTTTGTGCAGAATGACGACGGTGCTTTTCATTCGGATTCTGATGCCGTACAATAAAGGAAAAGATCATGGATGAAAGGAGAAATCGCTGTGCGCTACACCATCCGGCATTTTGATTTGCCGCTGTTTACCTTTGAAGCAAACATGGACAGTGCAGATACTGGCCTCCATATTATAAAAGTCTACAAAGAAAACCGTTCTTTTCTACCTTTGAATCTGACTGTATCAGAAGATGGTGTAGAACGCTGGCTGCGGCATCGCACAATTCCGAAGAACCGAGCGTATGTAGATGCTCTGCTCTCTAAGGTGGGGCTTTCTTTGAATCGACCGCTTGGAATTATTGCAGCCAATAAAGGTCTTTCACTCAATGATTGCTTTTGGGTGGATGCAGAGGGTTCCGGGGATACTTTTGAAAAAGTAAATCTTTACGATAACCGATTCAGTCAGGTGCTGGCAGTAATCGCCTTTACAGGATATTGCAGCAGCATACGAACTTCGCTTGCATCCTGCCCGGAGTTCTCGACCAACGGGATGCTGCCCAAATGCTGGCGCAGACAAAACGGAAAAATCTATCTTTATAAAGGTGGCACGTCAGGGTTCAGCAATCTGGGGTTTGAACCGTACTCGGAACTGTATGCTTATCAAGTTGCGCAGGTGATGGGCGTGAATGCGATTCGCTACACCCTGACAAAAGATCTGAAAAAGACGCTCTGTTCCAAGTGTGAGCTGTTCACCAGCAAAGAGTATTCTTATATTCCCATCGGACAGCTTGTGTCCAAAGGTGGAATAAAAGCAATTTTTGCGTATTATCAGACGTTAGGTCAGAACTTTGTGGATGCGCTGGAAGATATGCTGGTCTTTGATGCAATCATCTGCAATACAGACCGCCACTATGGAAACTTTGGCGTGTTGGTGGATAATAAGACCAACACGATTGCGGCACCCGCACCGCTGTTTGACCACGGAAACTCGCTGTTCAGTCTGGGCGGAACGGATCTTTGGGACAACCAGAAAGCATTTGATGAATATGCCCGCACACTGCTTCCGCTTGCATACGATGATTTCTTTGCAGCTGCAAAGAGTGCAATAAAACCTCGTCACCGTGCAATGCTCCATATGCTGCTGGATTTCCATTTTGACCGCAGAGCGACACGTTATAATCTGCCGCCAAATCGCTTGAAGATGATCGAAAAAGAGGTACAGCGCAGAGCAAGAGTACTTTTAGGGTAAAAAAGAAAACCGTCAAACGTGAGAGATTTCTCTCATGCGTTGACGGCTTTTCTTGTCAGTGGAGGGGATGGCTCTTCTTGAAAGTGGCGAAAATTTTATTGAAAGATTCCAAAGAGAGACAACGAGTTAGATGTGGAAACGGCTACTTTTGAATTTTCTCGATGAGACACTCGTGTTTTTTGGTGGCTTTATCATAGTTGATGCCCACTAGCAGAATGTTCCCTTGATAATCTTTCAAGGCGTTTCCATAGTGTTTCTCCTTGATTTGAGCAAGTGCACCAGATGCACTCTTGTTCCATTTCAGTTCGATTACTACTGCAGGTTTGTCTAGATGCATCCTGTGAGGAATCATACACACATCGGCAAAGCCTTTACCTGCAGGCAACTCCCGCACTATCGTGTAATACTCTCGTGCAAAATAGAAAGCCGGATTGATGATACAACTCAACGAATTTTCATCGTTATATTGAAGAACTGACACTTCTTCATGTGCTTTGTCAACTCCGGCGGCTACAGCATCCGCATCCATCGCCCATAGTGCTTCCAGCAGCCTGCGAGACGCTTCTATGGAATCCATTACACCGTGCCAGTTCATCGTGCTGAGGGCATTGACATATTCCTGCGAGACTTCCTTGTTGGGAATAGTCACGGCTTCATCTATGCTATTGTAGGTCAGATAACCCAAATGCACCAGCAGGGTCAGAACATCGTCTTTGCTGGCAAAGGTGGTCATGTCATTGCTGAAAGTGCCCGTGTTGATTTTTATGGCTTCGCCTGCCAGCATTCGGACAACCGCATCCTGCAAGCCATCCATATCCATCTGGATATAAATTTTCAAGGCTTCATAGGTTTCGGTTTGATTCCAATAGGTGCCGAATTTGTGCCGCAGCATCGCATCCACAACAGATTTAGGGCTGTACATGGAATAATGCTCATCTCCGGACCGCCGATGCGCAATCAGGTCATAGCCATCATACCATGCTTTGGCCTCCTCAAAGCTCATCTGATACTTTTCGCAAAGAGCAGACACTTCTGATTCGGTAAAGCCAAAATACTCTGCCAGTTCACCGGGATCGGTCATGGAATACTCAGTAAACATATTTAGTGCAGAGTGGGAGCCGTACTTTTTAATGGGTAAGATGCCTGTCATGTAGGCCAATGCAACGTAATCCTTGTCTTTGAGCCAAGCTCGCAGAAAGTCAAGATATTTCTTCTGCGCATCCTGATTTTGCTGGTATTCCCGAAACAGGCAATCCCATTCGTCAATCAAAATCACGAAAGAACGATTTGTTTTTGCATAAATGTCTTTCATGACCTGAATGAGGTTGTTTTTATCCCGAAAACGGACATTTTGAAAATGGTCCGTTAAATCAAATACAAGATATTTTTGCAGCATTGTTAGCATTTCATCCATGCTATGCGTCATGCTGAGAAATTCCTGCATGTTGACTTTAATTACGTCATATTGGTTGAGGTGCTGCTGATAAGATGACACATAGTGGATTTTCAAGGAACTGAACAACGATGCGGAATTCTCACCACGGTCATAGTAAGCGGCTAGCATATCGGCAGCCATCGACTTGCCGAAACGGCGAGGACGACTGACACAGATGAACTTCTGTCTGGTGTTCAAAACGGCATTGGTCTTTTCGATCAATCCGGTCTTATCTACATAGATTTCGGAGTTTAGGCTTTCCTGAAAGCCCTTGCTGCCCGGATTCAGATAGCTTCCCATATGATGCCTCCTATCCTGAAAATATCATTGTATTCATTATACTCTAATCCATCAGGAAGCACAAGAACGGGTTGATCAAAGCGAAAAGAAAACATCTTGTGTTGTGCATAGCGTAATTCTCATATAAAGCTCTTGCGTGTATACTCCTGCGGGAGTATAATTAGAGCGAGGAGGTGGTTCTGTGGAAAAAACAATTTATCACGGTTCGGATCATATTATTGAAAAGCCAAAGTTCAGCTATGGCAAGCCCTACAATGACTATGGCATCGGCTTTTACTGCACTCAGAACCCCAACATGGCCAAAGAGTGGGGCGTTGGCATCGACCACAATGGCTACGCTAACCGGTATAAAATCGAATGCGACGGTTTGACCATTCTGGATTTGAACGCTCCCGGTTACACGATGCTGCAGTGGCTGACGATTCTTTTGGAGAACCGCGAATTCGATACTTCTGCCCCGCTGGCCGCAGAAGCCAAAGAATACCTGATGAACACTTTTCACCTCGACTATAAGTCTGCTGATATCATCATTGGCTACAGGGCAGATGACAGCTATTTTTCCTTTGCATCCGATTTTATCAACGGTGCAATCTCTTACCGCCAGTTGTGCAATGCCATGCGCTTGGGCAAGCTGGGGCAGCAGTTCGTGCTGAAAAGCAAAGCGGCCTTTGAACAGCTGGAATTTCTCGGCTATGAGACCGCAGACTCTAAAGAATGGTATAAGAAAAAGGCCTTCCGTGACCAGACAGCCCGCCGCCAATATTTTGACGTGGAGCGCAACCGCCGTCAGAGGGGAGACCTTTATATTACCACGATTCTCGACGAGGAGATGAAGCCCAATGATCCACGCTTACGATAAAAGCTATCTTTCTGCTGCACAGAAAAATCTTGCCCGGATGTTGGATTATCTTGTCAACGATCTGCATTATCCGTTGGAGATGGCATGGCAGTGGTTTGTGACCAGTGAACTGTCTGCCCGGTTCGAGCAGGGGGATTGTTCTGTGTTGGTGGGCTTGTCCGGTGTAGAACTTGCCCGTGCTGTATTGGAGCAGGCGGGCGAAGTCGTGCCTATGCAGAAACCCTCGTATGCCTACGACCGCAGCCCGGAATACTGGACAGGCTGGGCTCTTGCCTATTACCAGTGGCTGACCAGTTTGCGCTTTGCGGAGATTGAACAGGCAGTGCCTATCACGAAAGTGCGGCTGCTGTATACGCCCTACCACGAGATGGATGTACGGCAGTTTGCAGACAAGATGAACGAGTTGTACCGTGCGGCAAAGCCGGAAACAAACCTGAAAGCCATGCGCACATTGGCCGGATTGAGCCAATCGGAACTGGCAGGACAGGCTGATGTGCCTGTGCGTACCATCCAGCAGTACGAACAGCGACAGAAGGACATCAACAAAGCACAAGCAGAAACGCTGCTTCGCCTTGCGCGTGCGCTGAATTGCAACGTGGAGGATCTGATGGAGAAAGTTCCACCGCTGAATTTTAAATAAGAATGAAGCGATGAGACCTGACACAGATTGTGCAAACAAAAAAAGAAAGCTACCATCCATGAGAGAAAAATTCTCACAGATCGGCAGCTTTTCTCTTTGAAGTTGTTATGCCTTCGTTGTGGTCAGAACTTCATCATTGACCAGCTGATTGGCCTTATCAAAGGCTTCGATCATCTGGGTCGCTTTCGGATGGAGATAGACTTCATCCAGCGTTTTGGATTTGGGCGTGTGCCCGACAGCACGTTTCAGGATATCTTTGTTGACACCCGCACGGTCACAAAGGCTGGCGTATGTATGCCGGGTGGTGTAGGGCGTATAAGTGGCGAGCTTCCCGGCAAACTCCGGTTTACGTTTGCCGTTTTCGTCGTAAGGATTTGGCTGGATGCCGATTTCCTCCAAGAACGGATAGAATTTGCGATTACGCCAGTTCTTTTCGTTCCAGAATCCACCTTTTCCGTTGGGAAAGAGTGGGCCGTTTTCCACAGAGGTGGCATACGCATGTTCAAAAATCGGGATTCCGAAGTCAAGAATGGGAATGATACGGTTGCGTCCGGCCTCAGTCTTGCAGCCGCCAATCAGATAAGCACCGGATTCCGTGCGGTGAAAATCTTCGTGTTTGAAGTGCAGCAGCTCATAGATACGCACTCCACAGGCCAGAAGAGCAATTACCATCTGTCCGGTGGGAGTGTTCTTTTGGTTCAGGATCAGCGTCACCTGTTCGTCCGTGAAGATTTCGCGTTCCGGCGATTTACGCCCCTCAACTTTCAGGACAGATGCAAGGTTGGCATCCACGACACGCCAGCCAATGGCTGTGCGATACAGCTTGCTGATAAGAGTACGCTCTTTTTCCAACATGCTCTGAGACAGGCCATCATCGGCCATTTTATCAAGGATGTTTTGGAAGTCCTGTGCATAAAGGGCTGCAATTTTGTAATACCAAAGTGGTTTTAGGTATTTCCATGCCAGATCATACAGTTCACGGGCCTTATCAGAACGGCCTTTGTACTCACGAGATTCCAGAAAGATCTCGTGAATTTTTGCTAAGGTGGAATCTTGATATGGTGTAGCAGGGCGTTTCATCATTTCAGCACGAACCGCTTCGGCTTCTTCACGGGTGACATAAGTGCCGACAGTTTTTACAACTGTAATACCTGTGTGAGGGTCAGGGATTGGCATACGGAGCAGCCACGGCTTACGGCGTATCCCGGACATTCTAGAGATGCTTCCATTACCAGACGATGCTTTCAGCCGGGGCGATTCTCGCTTGGCTGGAACAGTAGGCGGTGCTCCTACACCGGGGGATGGTGCTGTGCCAACAGGATGACCGCAGGCAGAGCAGAATTTGGCGGTATCGGAGATTTGATGACCGCAATTTTCACAGAACATAGATTTGAACCTCCAATTGATCTAAATTTGCTTCAAAAAATGCCCTCGGCATCTAGGATACCGAGGGCGGACTGTTGGATTAGCTTCGACTACGGGAAAGCTGATATGCTCGACTTTGTTCGGCAGTCACACCGTTCTTTATCAGATTGGCTACGTTTGGATAGTATACTAAAATATGGCTACCATTGGGCACGTGTGGAATGAATCCTTCGGCGACAAACCTCCGCAGGCAGGAATAGCTGAGTTCCAGCCCTTCGCTTCGAGCGCGGCGGACGGCTGCGGTCAGACTGATAAAATCGCTGTTGTTGTTTTTCATAGGTGTTTCCTCCTGAAAATATTTGTAGTTTGAAGCGTTCAACGCTTCATAGTAATTATACTTGTTTGAATTGACGTAAAATTTTTATGGTTTGATATTTGGAGTGAAGACGAAGCGTTTGTCGTCTTTTCGTACAAGGGAGCTAAAATCTGCGTGGCTAAAATCAAATTCCACACAGGAACTATCAATGGGTTGCGTTTGTGGCCATGCAGGACTATAATAATCATAACAAGAACGAGGCCGGTTCGATGAAGCGATGGATGCGATAATTTGCTCAGATGTGGGCAAGTCTTGCTTTGGTGGCTCGGAGACCTCTTTACTGGGCGATATTGAGGCAGAGGAAAGCTCACAAGATGAACTTGGCAAGGGAGGATAGACATCCTCTGTGACTGGCTCAAACTCATTGTTTTGAGTGGAATCTTCATCATTGCAATCGTCGCAACCGTCAAGTTCATCCAGTGGTGGAAGAAAATCGATCTGTGCTGGTGGGAGAATTGGCTCGGTGTCAGAAGGCATCGGAATCGTCGGTGAATCACTGGCAGGAACGACATCCTCTGGTGGCTTACTATGGACGACCAGCGGCTTGGTGGTCGGTGTGTCAGAATCGCCTACATAAACCGGGCCGGAGACTAGGAACTCGCCAACCTGAAGACTCTTTAGCATGGAAGTCAACTTGGTTCCACCTGACGAACTAATGAAACGGGCACATACGAATCTCATCATCAGCAGGTTGGAAATACATAGCATACTTGCACTGCTGAAGCAAAATCCGTTGCCCAGCCTTAAAATTACAGATGCTCTGGGCAACCAGCAAGCAGTACAAACCATATTTGCGACCCTCGTTGAGAATTTTTCCCAGTGCACTTGTTTTGTGCAATGGGAAGTTACTCAA
>OLDS01000774.1_pt1 | contig 9598 bp, 5 predicted proteins | sample 1608571 | NCBI WGS metagenome assembly OLDS01 (sample SAMN02674887, study PRJEB24791) | human gut metagenome, SKBSTL062 | isolation source: stool | host: Homo sapiens | place: USA | reverse complement strand
CTGAATGTTTCCAACGTGGACCGCGCCTTTGGTGCCATCTTTGGCAGCCAGATCACCCGTAAATACGGCAACGATCTGCCGGATGATGTGTACACCGTGCACTGCAACGGTGCAGGCGGCCAGAGCTTTGGTGCCTTTATCCCCAATGGCCTGACGCTGGAGCTGGTGGGTGACTGCAACGACTACATGGGCAAGGGCCTTTCCGGCGGCAAGATCGTGGTGCGCCCGCCGCAGGGCATCGACTTCAAGCCCGAGGAGAACATCATCACCGGCAACGTGGCGCTGTACGGCGCTACCAGCGGCAAGGCGTTCATTTCCGGTGTGGCCGGCGAGCGCTTCTGTGTGCGCAACAGCGGCGCTACTGCCGTTGTGGAGGGCGTGGGCGACCACGGCTGCGAGTACATGACCGGCGGCACCGTGGTGGTGCTGGGACAGACCGGCAAGAACTTTGCAGCCGGTATGACTGGCGGCATTGCCTATGTCCTGGACGAAAACTGGGACTTCTACCAGCGGGTGAACAAGGAGACCGTCAGCCTGGAGCCGGTGGAGCACAAGTACGATGTTGCCACCCTGAAGGAGCTGATCCGCGCCCATGTGGAGGCCACCGGCTCTCCGCGCGGCAAGGAGATTCTGGACAATTTCAGTGCGTTCCTGCCCAAATTCAAAAAGGTGCTGCCTTACGATTACGACCGCATGCTGCGGGTCATCGCCTCGGTAGAGGAGCGTGGTCTGGACGGCGAGCAGGCACAGATCGAAGCATTTTATGCAGTGCAGAAGCATAAGTAAGGAGGGGCAGCAGCATGGGTAAGACAACAGGATTTATGGATTATGCGCGCAAGACCAGCACGGACGTTGCGCCGCTGGAGCGCCTTGAAAATTTTAACGAGTTCCACATCTGGCTCTCGCGGGAGCAGCAGCAGACGCAGGCCGCCCGCTGCATGGACTGCGGCGTGCCCTTCTGTCAGGCGGGCATGATGATCGGCGGCATGGCCTCCGGCTGTCCGCTGAACAATCTCATCCCGGAGTGGAACGATCTGGTGTACCATGGCAAGTGGGAGCTTGCGCTCCACCGCCTGATGGCCACCAACCGCTTCCCGGAGTTTACCAGCCGGGTGTGCCCCGCCCTGTGCGAGGCCGCCTGCACCTGCGGGGATGTGACCGGCAGCAGCGTCACCGTGCGCGAAAACGAGCACGCCATCATTGAAACAGCCTACGCCAAGAACTGGCTGACCGCCACCCCGCCGCCGACCCGTACCGGCAAGAGCGTTGCCGTGGTGGGCAGCGGCCCTGCGGGGCTTTCGGTGGCAGAGTACCTGAACAAGCGCGGCCACGCCGTTACGGTGTTTGAGCGCGCCGACCGTGTGGGCGGTCTGCTGATGTACGGCATCCCCAACATGAAGCTGGATAAGGCGGTCATCGAGCGCCGGGTCAAGCTGATGCAGGCCGAAGGTGTTGTGTTCCGCACCGGCATGGATGTAGGCGGCGCCGTGCCCGCCGAGCAGCTGCTGGCAGATTTTGATGCCGTAGTGCTGTGCTGCGGCGCAAAAAAGCCCCGCGACCTGAACGTGCCCGGCCGGGACGCCAAGGGCGTGCACTTTGCCGTGGACTACCTGACCAGCGTGACCAAGAGCCTGCTGGACTCGGGTTTTGCAGACGGCAAGGCCATCAATGCAGCCGGTAAAAACGTACTGGTCATCGGCGGCGGCGACACCGGCAACGACTGTCAGGGCACTGCCCTGCGGCAGGGCTGCACCGACCTGATGGCGCTGGAAATGATGCCGCAGCCCCCTGCCGAGCGCACCGCCGCAAACCCGTGGCCGGAGTGGCCCCGGGTGCTGAAGGTGGACTACGGCCAGACCGAGTGCATTGCCAAGTTCGGCAAGGACCCGCGCGTGTACCAGACCACCGTCAAGGAGTTTTTGAAGGACGAGGCCGGTAACCTGACCGGTGCCGTCATCAGCTGCCTGAAGCCGGAGCGCGACCCCGAGACCGGCCGCACCAGCATGGTGCCCACCGGCAAGGAATTTACCTACGACTGCCAGCTGGCGTTTATCGCCGCAGGCTTTACCGGCTGCGAAAACTACACAGCCGATGCCTTTGGGGTGGAGCTGACCGCCCGGGGCAATGTAGCCGACCACAGCTTTAAGACCAACGTGGACAAGGTGTTCGTCTGCGGCGATATGCGCCGCGGCCAGAGCCTTGTGGTGTGGGGTCTGCGCGAGGGCCGCGATTGCGCCGCCGAGGTGGACCGCTGCCTAATGGGCTACTCGAACCTTTAATTTGCCATTCTCTTTCCTATCCTAAACAAGCAGAAGCGGGAGCCCGTTCAAGGCTCCCGCTTCTGCTTTTGTTGTATGCTGTTTAATTGGTATCGTATTCCGGCTCTGTACTGCCCTCCGGGGGCGTTTCCGGGGTGGTAGGCTCGGTAGCGGCAGGCTCCTCCGGGGTGGTAGTGATCTGCACACTGGGGTCTGCGGCGATATACACGGTGATCACCGTACCCACCGTGACCATAGCGCCCTCTTCCTCGCTGGCAGAGACCACACAGCCCGTAGCGTAGGAGCCATCGTTCACTACCATAAAGCAGCTGGCCACAAGCCCCCGGCTGCTCAGGATCTCAATGGCCTTATCCTGCGATGCACCGATGATCTTGGGCATCTCCACCTTCTCCGGGCCCTGACTGACCACGATCTGGATCACCTCGCCGTTCTCCATCACCTCGCCGGCCTCCGGCTCCTGCCGGATGACCTGCCCAGAAGGCACGGTATCGCTGTACTCCAGCACCGCCCGGAACAGGTACATACTGGTGTACTCGCGGTTATTCTTGATTTGTTCGTAGTCAATGCCCACAAAGTTGGGCACAAGGTTCTGGGGCTTCATTTCCTCGCTGCTGGCAGCTTCCGAGCTCGGCTCCGAAGAGGGAGTTTGTTCCTCCTTGCTGCTCACGATGCCCCACAGGGTGAGCAAGATCAAAACGGAAAGCAGGATCAGGATGCCCGCCAGCAACCCCTTCAAACTGAGCAGATGTTCCCTGCTCTGCGCGCTCTGCTCTGCCCGCACCGGATGCATCGGGGTCTCCGGCTTCATGGTGCGGGTCAGCTCGGCGGTATATTCCTTGGAAGAAAGCGCCTGATACAGCTGCGGCACGGTCTGGATGCGCTCCATGACCTTGAGCCGCAGCCCCAGCTGCAATACATCGGAGACATAGGCCGGTACGGCAGGCTCTACGGTGCGTGCCCGGGGGTTAGAGTCCGACACCACACGCTGGGCAGCGGGCATGGGTGCCTGCCCGCACACCATGCGGTAAAAGACGGCGGCAAGGCTGTATTCGTCGGTGTAGCGCCCCTCAAACTCGGCGGTGGTGTACTGCTCCGGCGCGGAGTAACCCTCGTACAGCTGCTCGTGCAGACCGCTGCCTGCGGTGCGCAGACCCACGGTGGCGTACCCGGCCAGACGGCAGCGGCCATCCGACATCACCCGGATATTCTCCGGGCAGATGCCGCGGTGCACCAGCCCCGCCTTGTGCATGGCCGCCACGCCCTCAAACACCGGGCGCAGCATGGCGCAGGCATCCTCTGCCTGCACCGGAGCGGGACGATTTTCCAGCCATTGCTCCAGCGGGGTGCCGCCTAAGTTTTCCAGCACCGCATACACGGTGTTGTTGGCTTCCACCACATCCAGCACAGCCTCCAGACCGCTGGCGGGGGTAATGCGCTGGACGGCGCGGTACAGGTCTGCAAAGTCCATGCGGGTGGTCTTGAACAGCACTTCGCTGCCCTGCTTGGGGCGCAGGATGCAGTCCGCCCCGCGCTCCGCAGAAAGGGTGACGGGCAGGTACTCCTTGATGGTCACCCGGAAAGCGCCCAGATTCTCCACGCCGCTGTACAGCACACCCTCGCCGTCCAGACTGCGCATCTCGCCCACGGTGTAGCGCCCGGCCAGCACCGTGCCCACCGGCAGGCAGCCCGCCGGGTTGCATCCCTCTAAGATCTTCCCGCAATGGGGACAGACGGTCGCCGCAGGCGGCAGTTCCCCCATGCAGAACGGACACAGGCGTTTTTGCTCCATAGTGTTCTCTCCCCTTCCAAGCTTCTATACACTTTATTGTATCATAGTGTTCCCCGCCGTGCAAGCTGTCCGCATTTTGGTGCAAAAGCAAAAAAGACCGGGGCCCGCAGCCCAAAGGGCTGACAGGCTCCGGTCTTATAGATGCAAGGGGTTTTCCCTTATGCTGCGCTTAGTGGATGAACACAGGGCCCAGCGGGTTTGCAATGGGACTTACATAGCCGCCCAGCAGCTTGGGGATAGCAAGGCTGATGTCGGGGATGTAGGTCAGCAGCAGCAGTGCAATGAACATGCACAGGTAGAACGGCAGGGTTGCCTTGACTACCTTCTCCATGGGACGCTTTGCAACGGCAGAGCCGATGAACAGAACGGAGCCAACGGGAGGAGTCAGCAGACCGATGCCGCAGTTCAGAACCACGATGATACCGAACTGGATGGGATCGATGCCGATGGAGGTGGCGATGGGCAGCAGGATGGGGGTAGCGATCAGGATGATGGGAGCCATATCCATGATCATGCCCAGCACCAGCAGGATCAGGTCGATGAGCAATGCAATGATGTAGGGGTTATCGGTGAGGTCGGTGATGGCGGTTGCTGCCAGATCAGGCACATGCAGCATGGTCAGGCAGTTGCCGAACACTGCAGAGGTAGCGATCAGGATCAGCACGATGGACAGGGTGTTGACGCACTCGTCCAGAGCGTGCCACACGCCCTTCCAGTCCAGACCCTTATAGACGAACACGGAAACGAGCAGAGAGTAGATAACGGCGATAGCAGCGGACTCGGTAGCGGTAAACACACCGCCGACAACGCCGAACACCACGATGATGACAGCGGCCAGTGCCCAGATGGAAGTGCCCAGCTGCTTGACAAAAGCCTTGATGCTGAAGGGATCACCCTTGGGGTAGTTGCGCTTGACCGAGATGATGTAGGAGCCGATCATCAGCACGATAGCCAGCAGAGCGCCGGGCAGGTAACCGGCTAGGAACAGGCTGCCCACGGAGATACCACCGGCGGTGGTAGCGTAGATGACCATGTTATGGCTGGGAGGAACCAGCAGACCCTCGCAGGAAGAGGTAATAGTAACAGCGGTGGAGAAGTCTGCGCCGTAGCCCTGATCCACCATCATGGGGATCATGATAGAACCGATGGAAGCGGTATCGGCGGAAGCAGAACCGGAAATGCCGCCGAAGAAGTAGGAAGCCACGATGTTGACCATGGCCATGCCGCCGCGCATCCAGCCCACGCAGGCGTCAGCCAGTGCGATCAGCTTTTCAGAGATGCCGCCGGAGCCCATGAGCACGCCCATGGTGATAAAGAACGGCACAGCCATCAGGCTAAAGGAGGAGATGCCCTTGACCATCAGGCGGCAGACATCGGACAGTGCATGACCCTGCACCATCAGGCAGAGCACGCTGGACAGGCCAACGGCGTATGCGATGGGGAAACGCAGGAAGATCATGACGAAGAAGCTGACAAGAAGGACAATGATTGCCAGTGTCTGAACTGTCATATTACATTTCCTCCTTTACAAAAAAGCTCTTGATATGGTTATACAGCGACTCGATCTCGAAGATGATCATGGCAACACCGGCCAGCGGCACCGGAAAGTACATCCAGAAGCGGCTCAGCCAAGGCATGGAAACATAGAAGCCACGGCCGCCCAGCGTGGTGGCGTAGTTCCAGCCGACCGCCATCATCACCACACCAAGGATCATCACGGCCACGTCAGACAGGATGTCCAGCGCCTTGACCACTTTCTTGGGCAGGTACATATCAAAGGCAGTCATGCGGATGTGTGCGCCGCGGCGGATGGCCAGCGCAGCGCTCAGCACAGCCATGTAGCTCATGCAGGTCAAAACGACCTCCTCAGACCAGGAGGGGTCCGGAATAAAGGGGACGTAACGGCCAATGACCGACATCGTGGTAATGAGGATATCTGCGATCAGCAGGATCTTGCAGATGAACAGAACCACCTTGTAGGTAAAGTCGTACGCCGGTCTGATCTTATCCAGAGTGGTAAAGATTTTCGGCATAGAAATTCCTCCATATAAAAACCCGGCGAAGCCTGCGGGCGTATTCCCGTGGGCTCCCGCCGGGCAATGTACTACTTAGATTGGATGGAAAGCCAGCTTATGCCTTCATGTCCAGCAGCTTCTGGTACAGCTCAGCCTGATCAGAGGTGTTGTCCTTGATGACCTTAGCGCAAGCTTCCTGCCAGGGAGTCTTGTCGTCCACATCCACAACGTTGCAGCCGGAGGAGCGCAGCTCTTCCAGAACCTTGTTCTCAGCAGTCTCAGACAGATCAGCGTTGAACTTCTGGGTGTCGGCAGCAGCAGCCATAACGGCAGCCTGCTGGTTAGCGGTCAGCTTGCCCCATGCGTTGTCGGTGATAACAGCCTGCACAGCGCCCAGAGTGTGGCCGTCCAGGATCAGGTTGTTAGCAACCTCGGGGAAGGCATTGGACTTGTAGTTTGCGATGGGCTGCTCAGCGCCATCCACAACGCCGGTCTGCAGTGCGCTGTACAGCTCGCCGAAAGCAACGACGGTGGGGTTAGCGCCCAGACCCTCGACCATGCCGTTCATAACAGGGTCGTTGGACACACGCAGCTTCATGCCCTTCAGATCATCGATGGTTGCAACGGGCTTGACGGTGAAGAAGTGACGGAAGCCCTCCTCGCCGTAGAACAGGCCGCGAACGGGCAGGCCCAGCTCCTGGGGCTCGTTCAGGAACTCAGGAGCCAGATCGCTGTTGGCAAAGTTCCAGAAGTGAGCGCGGTTGTTGAAGGTGAAGGGGATGGACAGCAGCTTGGACTTGTTGCAGCCGTAGCTGGTCAGAGCGAAAGCAGAGATACGGCTGATATCAATGGAGGTAGAGCCGCCCAGAATAGCGTCCAGAACGTCGTTCTCAGAGCCCAGAACACCGGAAGCCTGCACATCAACGACCACAGAACCGCCGCTCAGCTCCTCGACCTTCTCCTTGAAGTGAGAACCGGTCTGGCCAACGATGGTATCCAGCGGGTTGACCTCGGCGTAGACCAGAGTCACCTTGGGATCGTTGGCAGCAGCAGCTGCATCACCGGCAGCAGCAGAAGAAGCTGCGGTAGAGGTGGAAGCAGCGGTAGAAGTGGAGCCGCTCTTGGAACCACCGCAGGCGGTCAGAGCAACAGCAGCGGTAGCTGCACCGGCAACGGCCATAAAGCTACGACGAGAGATCATTTTCATAGGAATCGTCCTCCTTAAATAATTGTGAAATTCTCCGGGCGCACAGGTGCCGGAGCTTTCGTTCATTGACTGTACACACTTTAGCAAATTTTCCGAAATGAAGCAAGGGCTTTCGAAAAATGTCCTGTTTTTCGAAAGAATGTCAAGATTGTTTTTGCCATATTGCACAATCGTTTTCCGTTTTATTTGTGCAACACTAACGTACAGATGGATACAACTTGCGGTCCAAGTGGCTCCGAAACTGCTCTGGCCCCGGCCGGTCCGCTGTGGGGCAGACCAGCCGGGGCCTATGAGCAGGCAGAAAACCGACAGGATCACGCCACGGTGATCTTAACGGTCTTGCTTACGGGGATGACGCCGTCGTCCAGGGTAAAGGTGACCTTGTAGGTGCCCTTGGCCTTGGGGGTAAAGGTGAGGGTGTGAGAACCGGCGTCAAAGGATGCGCCCAGAGGCAGCAGGCCGGCGGTGCCGTAGGTCAGGCCGCCGTCCAGAGCCTCGATGACGGCAGCAGGCTGGGGCTGGGTGGTGCGGACGCCGTTGGCCGGGTTCCGGCCCGAGACCGTCAGGGTCAGGGTCTGGCCCAGTTGGACGGTCTGGTCTCCGATGTGGCTGAAGTAGGGGCGGTGCACCGTCAGAGGCAGGGGGTACTCTTGGGTCGGAATGGCGAACTGATAGCCGTTTTCCGGGATGGGCAGGCGGATGTCGCCATAGAGGCTGTCTGCCGGGGTGCCGGGGGCCGGGGTATCCACGGTGACCTGTTCACGGCTCAGCAGGCCCAGCTTCAGGTTCTCGCAGGTGGTGGTGAAATAGGGCTCCTCAGGCACATACTCGTTGCCCACATGGCGCTTGTAGTGGTTGGTCACGGTGACTACCGTCTTGACGCCCAGGGCAGTCTTGGCGGCCACGGTACGCAGGTCAGCGTTGGAAACGTCATCCAGCACGATGGCCGGACGCTTATCCTGGATCACATAGTTCAGGGCCACATTCTGCAGCACCAGACCCTCTATATGACGGGCGTAGATGCCGTAGGCCGGCAGGATGCCCAAGATGGAGGGCTCCGGGTACTCGGCTACCATCTCCGGCACATTGTAGGGGTCGTCTACCCAGGTGCCGTTCTTCCAGGCCACACGGGGCAGCAGGCCCTCGCACTTGCTGAAGAAGGTGTTCACCAGCCAGGGCAGCTTCTGCACAGTGGGGGCAGAGCCGCTCTGGGAGTAGACCCAGTAGGTGCCCAGCTGCCGCTGCTCCACAGCCTCCTGGAGGGACAGGCCGCCCCGGTACTGCACCGAGATGTTCCGCAGGATCACGTTCTTCACCTTGCTGTCCACCAGGCCCTCCAGCAGGATGGGGTACCGGGGATCTACGTTGGTGATGCGGATGTTGCTGATCTCCACGTTGCTGACGCTGGCCAGGTCCTTGGCAGCGGTAGCGTTGGCGTAGTAGACAGCGTCCTTCCGGCTGATCTCCCGGGTCATATCCGGCACATACTGGTGCTGGGCATCATCCCAGCGGTAGAGGTACAGCTTGCCGTCGATCTCTGCTAGGTTGGCGTTGTTGATCCGGGTGGGGTTGGCAGGGTCTACCACCTTAAAGGAGGAGACGCCATCGATGGAGACGGTCTTGCTCTTATTATAAGAGGGGCTGTAGCGGGCCACGGGGTACAGCTGATACTCGGCACGGTTGGGCAGCACCCAGCCGGAATTGTCCAGACGCACATCGTTGGCGGCGTTGATGGCCTGCTCAGTGGTGTGGCCGGTGACAGGGTACCGGGCACGATCGCCTACCCGGATAAAGATGGGGGAGGAGGAGACGGTGTCCATGGTGCAGTCGGTCATCACGATGTTGGTGAGGGAGCTGCCGTCCACGGCCTCCATGCAGAAGCCACGGGAACGCTCGAACCGCACCCGGGTGATGGTAACGGTGTGGTAGCCGCAGGTGGACTCAGTGCCAAACTTGACACGGGCGGTGGGGCCGCAGGCGTCGGTGGCCACGATCTTATCGGTGGTGCAGGCTCCGGTGATCACAGAACCGGCATCGTAGCCGCTGACCACACAGTCCTCGATCAGAACGTTCTGGGTGGGCATGAACACGCCGGCACCGTAGGAGGCCTTCATGACGATGGCGTCGTCCGTGAGGGAGTTGAAGTGGCTGTTGCGGACGGTAACGTCCTGGGTGCAATCGATGTTATAGGCGTCCCGGTTGGTGTCCACGATCAGGTCGTTGACAGTCATGTTCCGGGTGCCCTCAGCGATGATGGCAAAGTGGCCGCCGTTCAGGATGCGGATGCCGTCCAGCACCACATTCTCGC
>OLDS01000769.1_pt1 | contig 9646 bp, 6 predicted proteins | sample 1608571 | NCBI WGS metagenome assembly OLDS01 (sample SAMN02674887, study PRJEB24791) | human gut metagenome, SKBSTL062 | isolation source: stool | host: Homo sapiens | place: USA | reverse complement strand
TACTTATTCCGGCTCAGTGAAAATTTGTATTGCAAGCCGAAGTCAGCATAAAAGGCATGCTTGTATGAGCTTTCTTCCACATTGATACTTCCCTGGGTTTCTGTCTGTTTGATGGTCCCGGTTACGTAGGAAAGGTTAGCGCCGACAGAAAATCCCTTGAAAAGCCGATAGGCTGTACTGATTCCCATTTTAGACAATCCGCCTTCGCCTTCGAAGAGTGACGATACGGTGGAACTGCCGGTTCCCGTGATGTCCTGATCCAGTGTGATGGCATAGCCTACACTACTGACCGGTGCCATGAACACGGCTCCATACCAGCGTGGAGTGATGCGGCAACCGATGCTCAGGTTGTTCAGGTTACCTACCAGCGAGTGATTGCTCGTCCCGGTTTGTGTATATACCTTGTAAGCTCCCATTACTCCGGCGTCTATCAGGAAACGTTGTCCCTCGATGGCGGTAAGTGAGGCCGGATTGGCTGTATTCAGGAAGTTGTAGCTTTGCAAGGCAATTCCTGCTCCACCCAGTCCGGAGTATTGTCCGCCTTCTCCGGTGGAGAGTTCGCCCAGTCCGAACATGGAAGTCGGGGAGTTGGTGGTATTTTGACTATATATTAATAAAGTGGAGTGGCAAAGAGTAAGCAATAGAATCAGGTTTCTTTTCATGGGTTATATGTTTTATAAAGTAGGGTTAGTTTCACGGGATTGCTGTCCGGATGTCCGGTATCCCCGAATACGACTCCGTTCAGGGTAGTGAAGAATAAGTTGTCCGGGAGCATCAGTTGAAGAATCTTCCGGTTGTATCCTACCGTTCCCAGATTGCTTTGCAGGAAAGAGGTGATATCGAAGGAGTAATAGGTATCTTCTCCCATCATTTCATCTGTCACCAGGCTTCCGGTTTGTACGGAACTGCCTGAAATATCAGTCACTACATCTTCCGTCACATTGTTTTCATCGGCTGTATACAGTGTCAGCGATTCGGGAAGGGGATACTGTTCGCCATAAGTTCCTTTTACCGGATATAGCCGGAGCAGGGCGCTTTCGATGGTCACCAGCCTGCCTTCGGCACGCAGGTCATTGAGGAATGGAAAATCAATATTGATATACATGCCGGTCAACCCTTGCAGATAGGACTGGTGCTCCGATTTTTCAGAAGGAAGTCCGTTGTTGAGTCCGCTTTGCAAAGAGGAGAGTGCGGTCCGGCTGCGGTCACAACTGACCTGGTTGAACCTCAGATCGCTGTTGGGTAAAAAATCGGCGGACAGTTCCGTGGCATCCGTTTCCGTCTGATGATAATAGAGAGTGATGCATAAGCTTGAGTCGTTCACCATGAAACCGTTGACACAATTTCCCCCTTCTTCGGGAATAAATGCGATACCTTTGAAATAGTCGCGGAAATACTCTTGCGACTCCATCTCACGTGAACCGGCCTGGAAATGTTCGAACCACTCGACTCCCCATTCGTCGGGGAGGCGGATTTCATGTTCCCGGATTGTTTCGCCCGGGGTGGGGGTGAAAGTAAAGGAAGCCAGGGGAGTGGAGTGATAGGACACCTTCGAAGTAGTGTACAGATAACCTTCGTCCAATGACAGATTCTCCGATAGACTGTGCAGTGAGATACGTTGCGGACTCAGGGTATCTCCCAGATAGTTACCCGATGAATAGAACCGGATGGTAATGGAGTCGAATCTGTAGTCGGCATTTTCACTGAATGAAACTGTCGGTACGTCATATTCGGCATAGAAAGCAGCCTTTATCTTTCCCCAGACGGGATCGTCAATGGTTCCTATCTGGCAGACAGTGTCACCCGATGTGGCAAGAGAGTCACTCAGGATAGTGCTGAGGCGTACGGTACAGGTATCGGTTTGTATGGTTCGCAGGGAGCTTTCCACCCATTTGCCTCCCGCCGTCGACAGTTCGTCACGACAAGAGGCGAGGAGTGATATAAAAAGAGTGATAAAAAACAAGGATAAGTTTTTTCGTTTCATGAATCGGATCATTTTTGCCGCAAAAGAAGACGATTTATTTTCCCTGTAAAAAAAGGATCGACTAATCGGAACGATTTATCGACTTCATTTTCGTTGGTAGAGAGAATGTGCCTGTTAGTCGATCCTTTTTTTTGCGCTTACCGATGTCGCCTACATTTGCGGTCAGTAATTAACGATTAAAAAAACAGAATAAAAGAATGACTGGAATAGAAAAAACAGTAACGAATAGGTCGGGGGCCGGAGTTTTGGTACTCTGTGCCATACTTTTTTGCTTGTGCGCCTGTACGGAAGATGCTTCCTATACGGCAGGAGTCTGGTATCGCCGTTCGGACTTCGACGGGGTGGCACGTACCGATGCTGCCGGTTTCACGATTGGCAACAAAGGATATATCTGTGGAGGTTACAACGGGAAAACAACCCGTCTGGCCGATACCTGGGAGTATGACATCGACAATGACTGGTGGACGCAACGTGCCGATATGCCCGGTACGGTTCGGAATGCCGCTACAGGTTTCCCGGTGGGGAATAAAGGGTACATCACTACCGGTTACAATCCCGATCAGAAGTATCTGGCCGATACGTGGGAGTACGATCCGGAGACAAATACCTGGCGGCAAATGGATGACTTCAAAGGGGGAGCCCGTTATTATGCCCTTGGGTTTGGCATTGATAATTATGGCTATGTAGGTACCGGTTACAATGATAACTATTTGAAGGACTTTTACCGATTCGATCCTACTGCGGCAGCCGGTTCGCAATGGACTATCGTGAATGGTTTCGGTGGACAAAAGCGTCAGGGAGGCACAGCCTTTGTGATCGATGGAAAAGCCTATGTCTGCGGAGGACAGAACAACAATTCCGATGTGTCGGACTTTTGGCGTTTCGATCCTTCTGCCGCCACGCCGTGGACACAATTGAGAGATATTGCCAATACCAGCGACGATGATTATGATGATGATTATACTTCTATTGTCCGTTCTTACGGAGTCAGTTTTGTGATCGATGGAAAAGCGTATCTGACTTTGGGCTCTACTGCCGGAGGAAGTTATTATTCGAACTATTGGATCTATGATCCTGAAACCGATCTTTGGGAAGGAGACGACCTGACAGCGTTTGAAGGCAGTACACGCATCCATGCTGTCTGTTTTTCTACCGGAATCCGGGGGATCATTGCGACAGGCGGCAGTGGATCGAGTTCATACTTTGATGACACTTGGGAGTTGAAGCCTTATGAATATGAAGAAGAATAAGAGCATACTTTGGCTGACTCTCGCTATCTGCATGCTGATACCCTTCTTCTTATACCATCGGCATGAGGCTTGTAGGTATAGTCTCCAAATAATTAAAACGGAGAATGAAGGCGGATATGGTTACCGGATTCTTTGTGGCGACCGGGTGGTGATCTGCCAGCCATACATACCTTCACTTCCCGGACGGAAAGGGTTTGCTTCGGAAGAAGATGCCCGGAGAGTCGGAAATCTGGTACTGGAAAGGATACGGTCGGGAAGTGATTTCACGATATCGGCTTCCGACTTGGAGCAGGTAACGGAAACAAATGGATTCCTTTACAGGGCTCACTGAAAATCGATATTTGAAAATGTATTTGCAAACAGGAGAATGAAAAGCGATACCTTTTGTTCTTTATAAGGCAAGCTCAAGGTTTCTTTTTGATAGGTTTCGAAGCACTGCCCCGTTGGTTTTAAATTAACGGGGCTTACCTTTTAAACCAAAACACCTTTGATTTAAAACCTATTTTTGTATTTGTATAGTGTTGCTTTTGAGTTGGTTATGGTTTTGTGCCGCCACGAATCGGTTTCATCCCGGTCTTCGCCTGCTTTGTCTGCTCTGTGGTGAAAATACTATTTCGAATAGATTTAAACTTACTCTAAAACTATTTTTTATTTTGGTTTGTTTTATCTTTGCATAGACACACTTCACAAAAAAATATGCTTGTATGCAGAGAGCCAAAAAGAATTATCTTATTTATGCGGTTATGTTGCTCCTTTTCGGGGCGCTTATTTACATGGCTATCGAGGAGGGAGATCGTTTTTCACACCATGCGGTAGCATCGTCAACTGTCGCAGAAGACACTCCTTTCACTATGTTTTGTCAGTTTGTCACCGACAACTTACATCATCCCTTGAGTATATTGCTGATACAGATCATTGCTGTCCTGCTGATGGTAAGGCTTTTCGGCTTTCTGTTCAAGCACATCGGGCAGCCCGGGGTGATTGGTGAGATTGTGGCGGGTATTGTGTTGGGGCCTTCTGTGTTAGGCTATTTTTTCCCGGATGTGTTTCAAGCCCTTTTCCCTCCCGAATCTCTTACCAATCTGGAGTTGCTGAGCCAGGTCGGACTGGTTCTTTTCATGTTCGTAATCGGGATGGAACTAGACTTTAGCGTACTCAAAAACAAGATAAACGAAACATTGGTCATCAGCCATGCGGGTATATTGGTTCCGTTCTTCCTCGGCATCGTGGCATCCTATTGGATTTATGAAGAGTATGCGGCTGCCCAGACCGCCTTTCTGCCGTTTGCTCTCTTCATCGGTATCTCAATGAGTATAACCGCTTTTCCGGTGTTGGCACGCATCATTCAGGAACGGAATATGACAAAGACTTCTTTGGGAACTTTGGCCATTGCTTCGGCTGCCAATGATGACGTTACTGCCTGGTGTCTGCTGGCTGTAGTCATCGCCATAGCCAAGGCGGGAACGTTTGCCAGTGCCCTTTACGCCATCGGGCTGACGGCTCTTTATATCATTATCATGTTTATGGTGGTACGTCCTTTCCTCAAGAAAGTGGGAGAGGTGTATGCCAATCAGGAGGTGATTAACAAAACATTTGTGGCGCTGATTCTGCTGATTCTCATCATTTCTTCCACGCTTACCGAGATTATCGGTATTCATGCCCTGTTCGGTGCTTTCATGGCAGGAGTGGTGATGCCGCCCAGCATCGGATTCCGCAAGGTGATGATGGAAAAAGTAGAAGATATTGCCCTTGTCTTTTTCCTTCCTCTTTTCTTTGCCTTTACAGGATTGCGTACCGAGATCGGATTGATCAACAGTCCGGCGCTTTGGGGTGTCTGCCTGCTGCTGATTACGGTTGCCGTAGCAGGAAAACTGGGAGGATGTGCTGTTGCCGCGCGTTTGGTAGGTGGGTCCTGGAAAGACAGTTTTACTATCGGTACGCTGATGAATACACGGGGACTGATGGAACTGGTGGCACTGAATATCGGATACGAAATGGGAGTACTTCCGCCTTCTATCTTTGTAATCCTCGTCATTATGGCATTGGTAACTACTTTTATGACGACTCCGTTGTTACACCTTGTCGAGCGGGTTTTTGCCCGTCGTGAAGAACGCTTGTCGGCCAAGCTGAAGCTGGTCTTCTGTTTTGGCAGGCCGGAGTCGGGACGCAGCCTGCTTTCCATCTTTTTCTTATTGTTCGGAAAGAAGATGAAAGCTGCCCAGGTCGTTGCTGCCCATTTTACAGTGGGTACGGATCTGAACCCCCTGAATGCAGAACAGTATGCCCGAGATAGTTTTTCCCTCGTGGACGAAAAAGCTTCCGAATTGGGACTTAGCGTTGAGAATCGTTACCGGGTAACCGATAAATTGGTACAGGATATGATCCGGTTGGCACGAAAAGAGCGTCCCGATATGTTTCTGTTGGGAGCCGGTAGCAAGTACAGGCCGGATACTGCGGGAAGCAACGGAGTGCTGTGGCTCTCTCTGTTTCGCGATAAGATAGACGATGTAATGGAGCAGGTGAAATGTCCGGTTGCTGTTTTTGTCAATCGTGGCTATAGCGGCAGCTCCCCCGTCTCTTTCGTACTAGGGGGAGTGATTGATGCTTTTTTGTTGACTTATCTTGAAAGTATGTTGGAAGGGGGAGCACAGGTTCATCTCTTCCTTTTTGATACGGATGATGAAGCTTTCCGGCAATCGACCGATCCGATCCTGGCAAAATATTCGTCTCAGATCCGGACGCAGCCTTTTAGTGGTGCTGCCAATCTGACTTCGGCAGCGAAGGATGGCTTGCTTGTGATGAGTCACTTATCTTATACGAAGCTGTCCGAAGAAGAAGAGGTGTTCCGCGATTTGCCTTCACTGTTGGTCATCCGGAGGCCTAAGAAGGGTTGAAGTTTCAAACCCGACAACTGCTGATTCGTATTGATTACTGAATTCTAACGACTAATTATTTTGAAAGATGACAATTGATAATCAAACCGGTCTGGTACTCGAAGGAGGAGGTATGCGCGGCGTATTTACCTGTGGGGTACTGGACTATCTGATGGACCATGATATTCGTTTTCCCTATACAATCGGGGTCTCTGCGGGAGCTTGCAACGGGCTTTCGTATATGTCTCGCCAGCGTGGACGGGCCAAGTACAGTAACATCGACTTGTTAGAGAAGTACCATTATATCGGATTGAAGCATTTGCTCAAGAAACGGAATATCCTGGACTTCGATCTTCTCTTTACGGAATTTCCCGAACATATTCTTCCTTACGATTATCAGGCATACTTTGATTCGCCCGAACGATATGTGATGGTGACTACCAATTGCCTGACCGGGGAAGCCGATTACTTTGAGGAAAAAAAGGATAAGAACCGTGTAATCGACATCGTCCGTGCTTCCAGCAGCCTTCCTTTCGTTTGTCCCATAGCTTATGTAGACGGCATCCCTATGCTGGATGGCGGTATTGTAGATTCAATTCCTTTGCAACGTGCCATACACGACGGATATCGGAATAATGTAGTTGTCCTCACCCGGAATCGTGGTTATCGGAAAGAGAACAAAGACATCCGTATTCCTCCTTTTGTCTATCGTAAATACCCCAAGATGCGGGAAGCGTTAAGTCGGCGTTGTGCTGCGTACAATGCACAGTTAGAGATGGTAGAGCGTATGGAAGAGGAGGGGGACATCCTTGTCATCCGTCCTCAGAAGCCTGTTGTAGTGGACCGCATTGAACGTGATATTCAAAAACTGACCGATCTCTATGAGGAAGGATACGAATGTGCGAAGCGGCAGCTTGAAACCCTCTGATGACAGATCTGGTTGCTAAAGATTCAGATGACCGTAGCCACCGAAAATAAAGTTAAAACTCCGGTTAGCAAGATAACAAGTCGGTTGTAGGTGCGTTTCTATATCACGTCACTATAAAATAATATATTATGGATGCTTTAAAGATGCTGATTGTTGTAACCGGAACCGATATGTATGCCGATGGTAACCTGCAAACAGGGTTATGGCTCAGTGAGTTGACCCATATCTATCATTGTGCCGAAGAGGCAGGGTATGAAATAACCGTCGCAAGCCCCAAGGGCGGCAATGTTCCTGTTGATCCGGAGAGTCTAAAACCGATGATGTTGGACAAACTTTCTAAGGATTATTGGGATGATCTTGAATTCAGGCGTGAATTGCAGCATGCAAAAAGTTTAGCCGAAGTTTCCGGACAGCTATTTGACTGTGTTTATTTGGCAGGTGGTCATGGTGCGATGTATGATTTTCCTGACGATACTGTATTGCAGGCGATTATTGAAAAGCATTATGAGAGTGATAAAGCAGTAGCGGCCATCTGTCATGGTGTAAGCGGGCTTTTGAATGTTAAACTGTCCGGAGGAGAGTATCTTATCAAAGATAAAAAGATCACAGGCTTTTCTTGGTTTGAAGAAAGTTTGGCCGGGAGAAAAAAGGAAGTACCTTTCGACCTTGAGGCTGCACTCGAAAAGAGAGGAGCCGACTACGAGAAGGCATTGATTCCGATGACCTCGAAAGTAGTGGTGGACTGTAACCTGATAACGGGACAAAACCCGTTCAGTTCAAAAGAAATGGCAGAAGTTGTAATGCGGCAATTGAGTCGCGAAAAGTAATTTTGATTATTATAGGAAATGAATTTAGAAGAAGTCTTAAATTATCGTCGTTCCGTGCGGGTGTTTGATAAAACGAAGCCGTTGGACCCTGAGAAAGTGAAACATTGTCTGGAACTGGCAACATTGGCGCCTAACAGTTCAAATATGCAATTGTGGGAGTTTTATCAAGTCATACAGCCGGAATTGCTGGCAAAAATATCCAAAGCCTGCCTTGATCAGACCGCAACTTCAACGGCTTCGGAGGTTGTTGTTTTTGTTACGCGTCAGGATTTATACCGGATCCGGGCAAAGTTCGTGCTTGATTTTGAAAGAGGAAACGTGAGACGAAACAGTCCCAAAGAACGTCAGGAAAAACGTATTAAAGACAGAGAGCTCTATTATGGAAAGCTAATGCCGTTTCTGTATGCCCGCTTCTTTAGGATACTGGGACTCCTGAGATCTGTATTGGCTAAGGCTATCGGCCTTTTCCGCCCCATTGTGCGTGAAGTTTCCGAAAGTGATATGCGTGTTGTCGTCCACAAATCTTGTGCACTGGCTGCCCAGACATTTATGATTGCCATGGCAAACGAAGGATATGATACCTGTCCTTTGGAGGGTTTTGACAGCAAACAAATGAAGAAACTATTGAAGTTGCCTCATGGGGCGGAAGTGAACATGGTGATCGCCTGTGGAATACGGGATGGAAACAAAGGAATCTGGGGTGAACGGGGCAGAGTACCGTTTGATGAAGTTTATCATAGAGTTTAATGTTGTTTGTATCCATTTAGGCCATAATACAAAATGTAAGCTTCTCCGGCGATGACCAACAGCCATGTCCAAAGCCAGTTGCCACCCATCACATCGGCAAAGATTCCTTGTAAAAGAGGGATAATGCCTCCGCCGATGACTCCCATTGTCAGCACTCCGGATGCCTTAGTGGTATATTTCCCCAGTTGGTCGGTTGCCAATGTAAAAATGGCCGGCCACATGATGGAATGAAAAAAGCCTATCAATGTCAATATCCAGGGATTGGCCGTCAGCATAGCAAGCACGAGTAGTACGATGGCTCCGATGGAGGCTATTACCAGTTGCTTTTCGGAAGGGACCTGCTTGATAAAGGAGCCTAAGAAGCGTCCCAATAACAGCAATCCCCAATATAAGGCAGCCATGTGGGTAGCGTTTGAGGCGAACGATCCTCCGAGTTCGGATGCATACATATTGACATTAGCTCCGATGGCCACCTCGATGCCTACATAGAAGAAAATACCCCATACCCCTAATTTCAGGTTTCTAAAGGACCATACGCTTTTATCAAATTTTTCTCCCGGTGCTTGGCGTACATTGTCGATAGAAGGCATTTGTGTTTTACCAACTAAAAGAGTAATAATCAGCATGATCAGAATCAATATGATCAGTGGAATAATGAACTGCTTCGTCACGATGTCGTGCAAAGGTGTTCCGTGAAATATCAGATAACTGATTACCAACGGAGCGATAGCCATACCTATCGAGTTGCTTGTTCCGCCGATCATCTGTCGCTGCAAGGCTGTTGTTTTACCAATCCGGCAAACTGTGAGATATAGATTGAGCACTACTTGCAGGATCGTTGCGGCTACACCGATCACAAAAGAGCCGATCAGAAAAATGAAAAAGCCGACAGAAATGTGATTTCCGATGATGGAGACCTGCATGGGCGTATATATATGGAAAAGCACAGCTGCTTCGTAGATTGCCAGTCCGGCGATAAGTATCAGTAAGGCAAGATAAGATGTTTTTCGGTATCCGTATTTTTCCAGCCATCGTGT
>OLDS01000722.1_pt1 | contig 10271 bp, 7 predicted proteins | sample 1608571 | NCBI WGS metagenome assembly OLDS01 (sample SAMN02674887, study PRJEB24791) | human gut metagenome, SKBSTL062 | isolation source: stool | host: Homo sapiens | place: USA | reverse complement strand
GTGGTCAACGGATTCTCCAAGACCTACGCCATGACGGGCTGGCGGCTGGGCTATGCCTGCGGCCCCGCGCCCATCATCAGGATCATGACCAAGATCCACCAGAGCGCTATCATGAGCGCCCCCACCACCAGCCAGTACGCCGCCATCACCGCCCTGAAAGAGTGTGACGGCGAGATCGACCGGATGCGGGACGAATACAATATGCGCCGCCGCTTGGTGGTGCGCAGCTTCAACGATATGGGTCTGACCTGCTTTGAGCCCCGGGGCGCGTTCTACGCCTTCCCCTGCATCAAGAGCACCGGCATGAGCAGTCAGGAGTTCTGCACAAAGCTTTTGGAGCAAAAGCACGTTGCCATCATCCCCGGCGATGCCTTTGGTGCTTCCGGCGAGGGGTACTGCCGCGTTTCCTACGCTTACAGCGTGGAGCACCTGACCGAGGCGCTGAAGCGCATCCGGGAATTTTTGGTGGAAAACAACATCTACCACGGCAACTGAGGAGGAACACAGATGGAACGGCGAGAGCGGAAAAACGCAGTGACCGTGCTGGCCCCGGCCAAGCTCAATCTGGCACTGGATGTGGTAGGGCTGCTGCCTAACGGATATCATGCGCTGGACATGACCATGCAGACCATCACCCTGTACGAGCGGGTGATGCTGCGCCGCAGCGCCGGGCTCAGTCTGCGTCTGCCGGGCAGCCTTGTGCAGCCCAACGATAAAAACACTGCCATCAAAGCAGCGCTGGCGTTCTTCCACTACACCGGCCTGCTGGCGGGGGTGGATATCACCATCTACAAAAACACCCCGGTGCGGGCGGGCATGGCGGGCGGCAGCGCAGACGCCGCCGCCGTGCTGGTGGGTTTAAATGCCCTGTACGGTGCAAAGCTTTCCATGAGCGAACTGTGCGCGCTGGGCGCAGGCATCGGTGCGGACGTGCCCTTTGCCCTGATGGGCGGCACCTGCCGGGTGCAGGGTGTGGGCGACCTGCTCAAGGCGCTGCCCCCTGTGCCGGACTGCTGGTTCACAGTAGTGATGCCGGACTACGGCGTGTCCACCCCGGAGGCCTTTGCCGCCTATGATACCGTGGGCAGCAGCACCCACCCGGACTGTGAGGCGCAGGAAAAGGCTATCCGCGCCGGAGACCTGGACGCCGTATGTGCTGCCGCCGGGAATGCACTGGAAGAGTGCAGCGGCGCAAAAGACAACGAGGCGATCAAAGCCCTGCTCCGGGCCCACGGCGCTGTCACCGCCCTGATGACCGGCAGCGGCGCGGCAGTGTTCGGCGTGTTCCGGGACGAAGCTGCCGCCAGAGCCGCCGCAGCGGCAGCAAAGCGGCAGTGGCCGCAGGTCTACGTTGCCAAGCCTGACCGCGGCGGTGCACGGGTGATCCGATAAAAAAGTATAAACCTCCTTCCCGCAGGGCATACTGGCCCCAAAGGAAGGAGGTCTTTTTTGTGCAGACCTTTTACAAAATCTGCCTGCTGCTGCTCATTGTGGGCGGTGTGAACTGGGGGCTCGTGGGGCTTTTTCAGTTCGACCTTGTGGGCTGGCTGCTGGGCGGCAGCGCGTCCATCTGGTCACGCATCGTGTTCACGCTGGTGGGTGTGGCCGCTGTCTGCGGCATCCCGGGGCTGTTTGCAGAGGAAACGGAAGAATGAAAAACGGCTGCTGCACGGAAAATGTGCAGCAGCCGTTTTTGTGGATCATTCAGTTATCCCACCCCACCAGATCGGGCAGGGTAAGGGTCTCGTCCGAGCAGTGGGGGTCTGCGGGGCCGTCGGTGGGGGAAGTGGCCTTTTCCACAGCCCCCACGATCTCGCTGATGGCGGCGCAGTCCTCGGGCAGGTCGGTCTGGCTGCGGCCGGAGTGGGTGAACAGGATTTTGCCCTCGTGGCCCACGATCAGGGTCATGGGCAGGATCTGCGGAGCATTGCGGTCGTAGTGATAACCGGCATCCCGGGCACTTTTGTAGATGCGTTGGGCAGAAAAGCTCCAGCTCAAAAGTCCGCGTGCCTGCTCCACCCCCAGATAGCTGTACAGCACACCCGGCGCATCGCAGATGATGGGGAAGGGAAACTCTTTCCCCTGTGTAGCCTCGGCCACTGCGCGGGGGGCTGAGCGCACCACGCAGGCCAGCCGCACACCCCGCAGCCGCGGCAGGGTCTTTAAGTAGCGGGTCAGGTATTCCCGGGTGACCGGGTGGTCGAACCCGGGCAGAAAGATCATGCACAGGGGCTCGGTGCCCGCACACAGGGCGTAAAAATCGTTGCCCGGGGTGGTGGGGGTGTCGAAGGTGAACCGGGGAATGGAAGTACCAACCAGATGCTCAGAACTCATGCCGCAATTGCACATCCTTTCAAATGGTGATAAAAAAATCCACAGCCGTGCCCTGTGTTTGCAGGGGCACAAGCGGTGGATTGGATTACTATAAAGATCCCGCCCGGTCGTCTGCGGTCAATCAAACCTACCCTTACGGACAGGTGGGTGCCCTGTCTCCGGAATCACGCTTCCTCATCGAGCCTCCATGGTCGACCCATGGCGGGGAGGTCTGCAATCCGCCGGAGAACTCCGGGCTCCCGTTGAATGATTAGTAGGATCATACAAACCGCAACAAATCGAGCCGGGCAGGAAGTCTTGCACGGGTCAATCCGTCAAAGGACTTACTCGATATCGTAGTCCTCGCTCAGACGCTGTTCGAACAGCTTGCTGACTTCCATCAGCACCTCGTCGTCCTCCACAACGTCCAGATATTCGCCTTCGTCGTCCTCCCCGACACTCAGGATTACCAGCTGGGCGTCCTCGTTCAGGTCCTCTTCGTTCTCGGCGTATTCCACAACAGCCAGATAATGCACGCCCTTGTGGTCCAGCGCATCGATCACCTCAAAAGTGACCTCGTTGCCGTCCTCGTCCTCAAGGGTCATCAGGTCGGGCTGATATTCTTCCTCAGTATTGGGGTTCTTGATCTCGTCAGACATAATACGCTCCTGTATTGCTTTAAGCCAAAAAGCAGTTGATGCAGCGGGCTGCGTCCCGCTTGGTCTGCTTATAGTGTAGCGTGTTTTGCGCAGTTCGTCAAGATGCTTTTTCGCACAGAAATCATTGGATAAATTTTCACGCAATTTCCTCTCGCGCTGCTGCGCAGAATATGGTATACTGCTGGTTGAATCTTTTGCGCTGCGCTGTGCAGCGTTGTAGTACAGTATATGGAACAGGGAGCGGGAATATGTTGAAAAAATTCGGGGCAGTCTGTCTTGCGGCGGTGCTGCTGCTTACCGGCTGCACGCTGCGGCCGCAGGAAAACGGCAGCAAGGTCCAGAGCATCAGCCGCCCGGCAGTGGAATCGGCCGAGCTGCAGTTCACCCACCCGGCAGCAGGGGACACGGTTGCGGTGTTCGATACCTCTGCGGGTGTTTTCCGTGCGGTGCTCTTCCCGGAAAAGGCCCCGCAGGCCTGCGATAACTTCATCGGCCTTGTACAGCAGGGTTACTACAACGGCCTTACCGTGAGCCGGGTGGAGAACCAGTTCGTGGTGGAAGCCGGGCAGGGCGCAGACGGCAAGGGTTCTACTATCTGGAAGGGCAGCCGCTACCCGGTGGAAGCATCGGACAGCCTGCACCACTACGCCGGGGCGCTGTGCATGGGCGTGGATGCCTCCGGCGCGTGCGCCAGCGTGTTCTATGTGGTGGAATCGCTGCCGGGAGAACAGTCGGTAACGCAGGAGCTGGTGGACCAGATGAACGCCGCCGGCTACCGCGCCGAGGTGGTGGCAGCCTACCAGACCGCGGGTGGCGCACCCTATCTGGACTACACCGACACTGTGTTCGGGCAGGTGTACGAGGGTATGGACATCGTGGACACCATCGCCCAGACCGCCGTGGACGAAAACCAGAAGCCCACCACCGATATCACCATCAACAGCGTGAGCATCGAGACCTATCAGGGGTAAATAGTATAGCAAAAAAAGATGCCTGTGCGTGAGCACAGGCATCTTTTTTTACATCTCCCCGGGGTGCTCCTTGCGCCATGCAAGGTAGTCCTCTAAAATCACCGTGGCACTGACCGAATCCAGAATCTCCTTGCGGCGGCTGCCGTAGGTGCCGCTTTCGTCCAGAAGGTCGGCGGCGGCGCAGGTGGTCTGACGCTCGTCCCACATCCGCACCGGCAGGCCGCTCCAAAGTTCCACGGTCTTTGCCAGCTTGCGGCTCTTGGCGGCGCGTTCGCCCTCGGTGCCGTCCATATTCAGCGGCAGACCGATCAGGATCATCTCGGCTTCGATCTCCTTGGCTACCTCGCAGACCTTGGCGGCAACCTTGTTGCGCGCCTTTAAGGTGATCTGGGGCGTAATGGCGGTGGTAAGAAATTCGGTGCGGTCGCAGGTGGCAAGGCCGGTGCGGCTGTCCCCGTAGTCAACGGCTAAAATCTTCATACAAAGTCCCTTTCCGGTGTGCAGAATGTTTTTTTCAGTGTACCACAGCGGCGGCAGGATTGCAAAGAAAAGCGGTGGTTTTATCTCCGCTTTCGTGTTACAATAAAGGCAAAAATCAATGAGCGGGAGGAGACCGAAATGCTGAAACTGGTTCTGGGCGCTTCCGGCAGCGGCAAAACCACCCTGCTGTATGCCCGCATCCGTGCCCGTGCCGAGGCGGGAAATCGCAGCATCCTGCTGGTGCCGGAGCAGTTTACTTCCAGCACCGAAGCGCGCATCTACCGGGAACTGGGAGATGCCCTTTCCGGCATGGTGGAAAGCTATTCCTTTACCAGTCTGGCCGAGCATATCCTTGCGGTAGAGGGCGGCGCGGCGGTGCAGACCCTGACCGATGCTGGGCGGGCGGTGCTGGTGCGCCGTGCGCTGGAAGAATTGCAGGATAACGTGCACTACTACTACCGCCACCGGCGCAGCGCAGCCTTTTGCCAGATGGCGGCAGAGACCATCGACGAGCTGAAAAGCGCCGGGCTTTCTGGGCAGCAGTTGCAGGAGCTTGCCCGGGACTGCGGCACCGAGAGTGCAAAGCTGGGCGAGCTGGCACTCATCTTTCAGGGCTACGAGAGCCTGCTGGCGGGCACCGGCATGGATCCCGCCGACCGTCTGGAGCTGGCGGCAGACCGGCTGGAAGCTGCGCTTGCCCGGGACGAGCTGCCGGACTTTCTGCGCGAGCGCGAGGTGTTCATTGATGAGTTCGACACCTTCAACGCGCCCAAAAAGCGGCTGATGGGTGCGATGCTGGCTGCCCTGCCCGCCGTGACGGTGGCGCTGTGCGAGGACGGCGCACCCATGCAGCCCGGGGACCTGGAACTGTTCTCCGGTGCAAAGCAGGTGGCGGCGCAGCTGCGCCAGCTGGCGCGCAAAAACGGCGCACAGGTGGCTGCACCGGAGCTGCTGCGGCGGGACCTGCGCCATAAAGATGCTCCGGGGCTTGCCGCCTTGACTGAACTGCTGGAGACCGGCAGCTGCACCCCGCCGGAAAGTGCCCCGGAGCTGCGGCTGTTTGCCGCCGCCAGCCGGGAGGAGGAAGCCCGCTGCGCCGCCGCCGCCATCCGCCGCCTGATGCGGCAGGGGGTGCGCTGCGGAAAAATTGCGGTGGTCTGCCGCGATATCAGCCTGTACCGGGCTGCGGTGCGGTACGAGTTCCGCATGGCAGAGATCCCTCTGTACTGCGACGAGCCCACCACCCCGGAGTTCAGCGCCCCCGCCACGGCGGTGCGGGCGCTGCTGGCATTACTGCGGGGCGCGGACATGACCGAGCAGCTGACCGTGCTGGCCAAGACCGGCCTGTGCGCCCTGACCGAACCGGAGGTCTGCGCGCTGGAAAACTACGCCTACACATGGTCGCCTAATGCAGCGGCGTGGCGGGCGGAATTTACCAAAAGCCCCCGGGGCTTCGGCGATGCCGAGCTGACCGAGGAAGATACGTTGAACCTGACCCGCGCCGAGAATGCCCGCAAAAAGTTGGTGACGGCGGTGGATACCCTGCGCAGCAAGGTGCGCAGCGCCAACGCGGAACAGATCAGCCGGGCACTGTATTTCTGCCTGAAGGAGCTGGGCGCAGAGGGGCAGCAAGCTGCACAGGTGGAGGATATCCGCGCTGCCCGGGGTATCCCGGCGGCAGAGGAAGCCGCCCGCGAGTGGAATGTGGTGATGCAGCTGCTGGACGAGATGGCGCGGCTGCTGGGCAGTCAGGGCATCACCGTGCCGGAGTACGAGGATCTTTTCAGCCTGCTGCTGCGCTCCTCTGACCTTGGGCACATCCCGCAGACCTTGGACGCGGTGGTGCTGGCAAGCGCCGGTAAAATGCGTCTGGATGCGCCGGACTATGTGTTCGTGCTGGGGCTTGCAGAGGGCGAATTTCCCTGTACCCCCGCAGAAAGCGGTCTGCTGACCCACGCCGACCGCGACCTGCTGATGGCAAAACAGATCGATCTGCCGGACTGTTTTGAGAACCGTGTGGTGCGCGAGCAGGTCTGTTTTTACAAGGCCCTTACTGCCCCGGCAAAGGGACTGTGGATGAGCTGGCCGAAAGGGCAGGGGCAGACCCTGTGCGCCGCGCTGGAGCCCATCGTGGAAGCATTGCAGCCTGCCGCGCCGCAGCTGGAACTGATCGACCTTGCCGCCACCCCCGCAGACGGCTTAGACGTGCTGGGCGGCGGCTGGCCGCTGACCGAACTGGAACGCGCCAGCCTGACCGAGGCGCTGCGCGCCCCCGGCGAGGGGGTACAGGCGCCCCGGGGGCTTGCCCTGTTGCAGCGCATGGAGCAGGACCCGCCCCGACAGGTGCAGGATCTGCCCACGCTGGAAATGCTGCTGGGCAGGCGGCTGCACATCTCGCCCAGCCAGCTGGAAAAATATTATACCTGCCGCTACGGCTACTTTTTGCAGTATGTGCTGGGGCTCAAGCCCCGCCGCCGTGCGGAGCTTTCGGCAGACCAGAGCGGTACGCTGATGCACTGGGTGCTGCAGATGGCGCTGGACCCCCACCCCGGGGCAGACAACCCCTGTGCCGGGCTGCGCCCCTTTTTAGAACTGGATGATGCCGCCATGGCCGACCTTGCCGCCGCACTGGTGGACGAGTACGCGCGGCGCTATCTGCCGGAGGATACCGCACGCTTTGCCTACCTGCTCTCCCGGCTGAAAAAGAGCATGACCAGCCTGCTGTGCTATCTGCGGGACGAGCAGAACCAGTCCCAATTTAAGCCCGTGGCCTGTGAACTGAAGATCGGCCGGGGCGAGGATGCCGTGCCCGGGCAGGTGTACCGACTGTCAGATGGGCGCACGGTGCAGCTGGTGGGCACGGTGGACCGCGCAGACGAGTGGATCGAGGACGACGGCACCCGCTGGGTGCGGGTGGTGGACTACAAGACCGGCAGCAAAAAGCTGGACTTGAAAGAGGTCTACTGCGGTCTGGACTGCCAGATGCTGCTGTATCTGTTCAGCCTGACCCGGGATGCCGGCGGGCGCTTTACCGGCGCACAGCCGGCGGGCGTATTGTATCTGCTGGCCGACCCCGCCCCCCAGACCCTGCCCCGCGGACAGGCTGCCCGGGCGGTGGAGTACCAGCTGGACGGCCTTGTGCGGGACGAGCAGAAGATCTTTGACGCCATGGACGCAGACGAAACCGGCAAGTACCTGCCCTTTGGCTACCGCAACGGCGCACCCAGCCCCTACCAGAAGGACAAGCGGGCGGACAGCGCCAAGCTCAGCCGCATCCAGCTGCATCTGGACGATCTTGTTACCCAGATGGGCGAGCAGCTCTACGGCGGGCAGATCGATGCCGAGCCGCTGGTGGTGAGCAGCAGCAAAAGCCCCTGCACATGGTGCGATTACAGCTTTATCTGCTGCCACGAGACCGGGGTGCACGAGCGTGCGCTGGAAGCTCCTGCAAAGCCCTTTGAACCTGAGGAAGAACCTGAAGAAGAGGAGGAACAGCCGTGAGCGGACCCAAATGGACCCCGGCGCAGCAGGCCGCCATTGCCGACCGGGGCGGTGCGCTGCTGGTAAGCGCAGCCGCAGGCAGCGGCAAGACCGCCGTGCTGACCGAGCGGGCGGTGCAGCTGATCACCGACCCGGAGCAGCCGGTCAACGCCGACCGGCTGCTCATCGTCACCTTTACCAATGCGGCGGCGGCAGAGCTGCGTGCCCGCATCGGGCAGGCGCTGCTGCACCGCAGCCAGCTGCAGCCCGGCAATGCCATGCTGCGCCGTCAGCGGATGCTGCTGCAGCGTGCGCCCATCTGCACCATTGACGCTTTTTGTCTGAACCTGCTGCACAAGCACTTTCAGGCGCTGGATATCCCGCCGGATTTTGCCCCGGCAGACCCCGGCACCGTGCAGCTGCTGCGGGGGGCGGCACTGGCCGAAACGCTGGAAAACGCCTACCGCGACCCGGATTTCTGCGCCTTTGCAGACCTGTACGGCAAGGGACGCACGGATAAACCGGCGGGCGATGCCATTTTGCAGATCTACGATTTTTTGCGGGCGCTGCCGGATTACGACTGCAAGCTGGATGAATTTCTTGCGCCATACGAGCAGGAAAACGGCTTTGCCGATACCTGCTGGCACGACCTGCTTCTGGCCGAAGCTGCCCGCTGCGCCAAGGCTGCGCGGGAACTGCTGACGGCAGCGCTGGCCGACTGCCATGCGGATTTTGACCAAGAGCTGGCAGCTGCTGAGGAAAAAAAGACCCCATCCGCCCGGGCAAAGGCACAGCTTGCGGTGGCAGAAAAATACGAGGAGGCCGGTACAAGGCTGGAAAAAGCCGCCGCCTTCTTTGCGCAGGCGGAGCAGCTGGCCACTGCCGGACAGTGGGACCCGCTGTACGACCTGCTCACCCCCTATGTGCTGGGCATGGAGGAAGCGCCGGGGCTGAAAGGCATGAAAAAGCGTCTGGGCGGCGACCACAAGGCGGAGATCAAGACCCGCTCGGACGAAGCTGCCGCCTTGTTTGAGCAGATGACCCAGCTCATCTGCTGCTCCGAGGCCGAAGCCGAGACCGACCGGCAGATCACCCTGCCCCGGCTGCGGGCGCTGTTTGCCGCCGTGCGGGACTTCGATGCCCGGTTCACGGCCAGAAAACGGGAGCGCAAGCTGCTGGAATTCAGCGATTTTGAACACCTTGCCCTGCGGCTGCTGCGCCCCCCGGAGGGCACGCCTACCCCCTTGTGCGAGAACATCCGGCAGGACTACGCCGCGGTGACGGTGGACGAATATCAGGATACGAACGCCCTGCAGGACGCCCTTTACCGCTGCCTTGCCGCCCCGGCGGGGGATAACCTCTTCCTAGTGGGCGACCTGAAGCAGAGCATCTACCGCTTCCGGCAGGCAGAGCCGGGCATCTTCCGGCAAAAGCTGGACAGCTGGCCGCTGCTGCCGGGCGCAAAAGCCCGTCCCCGCCCGCCGGAGGGCACCCCGGGCACGGACGCACTGCTGGCGCTGGATGCAAACTTCCGCTCCGCACCGCAGGTAGTGGCGGGCATCAACTATCTCTTTGAGCAGCTCATGACCCCGGAGCTGGGCGATACCGCCTACGGAGACGGGCAGCGTCTGGTCTGCGGCGCGCCCGGGGAATATCAGGGCAGCGTGGAAGTGCAGTTTTTGCCGGACGATGAGACGGAAACCGATGCAGGTTGGATCGCGGAACGCATCGCGCAGCTGGTTTCTGCCGGGGAGCCGGTGCGGGAGGGCAGCACCACCCGCCCGGTGCGGTACGAGGACTGCTGCATTTTGCTGGCGGCACGCACCGAGTTCCCGGCCTATGTGGAGGCACTGACCGCCCGGGGCATCCCGGTATACGCCGACGCCCGGGAGAACCTGATGCTTGCGCCCCACATCCGCCCCCTCATCGCCCTGCTCAAGGTCATCGATGACCCCTCGCAGGACATCTATCTGGCCGCCGCCATGCTGGGACCTATGTTCGGCTTTACCGAGGATGACCTTGTGCGGCTGCGCGCCCGCAGCCGTCAGGTACAGGCCGAGCCGGACAAAAAGCCCGCCCGCATCAGCCTGTACGGCACACTGCTGCTGGCGCTGGAGGACCCGGCCGACGACCCCTTTACCGAGAAGGTGAAGGATTTCTACGCTCACCTCACCGCCCTGCGGCAGATGGCGCGCAGTGCCCCGGCAGAGCAGCTGCTGGAAGAAATTTTTGCCTCCACCGGTTATCTGGCGGCGCTGGGCGTGCTGGAAAACGGTGCCCGCCGCCGGGAGGATGCCCGCCGGTTTGCCTCCTTCTGCGCCACCTCCGGTGCAGGCGGCATCTCGGCGCTGGTGCGCGCTATTGATGC
>OLDS01000676.1_pt1 | contig 10839 bp, 10 predicted proteins | sample 1608571 | NCBI WGS metagenome assembly OLDS01 (sample SAMN02674887, study PRJEB24791) | human gut metagenome, SKBSTL062 | isolation source: stool | host: Homo sapiens | place: USA | reverse complement strand
TGCTGGAGCTGGCGCACACCATCGAGGAGATGAAGACCATCTGCACCTGCGGGCGCAAGGCCATCTGCAACTGCCGCAAGGTGAACGGACGGTTCGTCTTTGAGGGCGAGCAGGTAGCCATCGACCTTGAAAACGATGTGCAGTATGTCAGCATGTGCCCCCAGTGCTACTTCAAGGCACGGCGGGCGTTTTACGCTGCAAGGAAAAACTGAGATACTTTTATGTTGTATACAAGCCGCTGTACCGCGCCGGGTGCAGCGGCTTTTTTGCGTGATTTGCGGAAGGGGTTCCCCGCCAGAGTCTCCAACAGGCTGTATACAGACTGATATATCAATTTGTTGCATTTTGCGAGAGGAACTGATATATCAACCGGGCGGAATTCGCACGTTTTTTGCACTATTGATATATCAGTTCGGACCGGGCAGTTACTCGACGGAGGGGAGAGGGAATGGGAGAAGAAGAGAGCGACGGGGGACGGCAGAGCACAAAAAATTACAGGCGGAACGGTAAATGTAACAGGAATTATTGAGATTTTTCCTGTTCTGCCCTTGTTGCATCCCAGATTTTTATGCAAGTCATTGAAGTATACAAGTTGCACAGTTTTTCAGCGCAAGTTTATTCATTTCGGCAAGGACGTCGAATTGCACGCGAAAACAAGGGCAATATTTGTACGTTTTTATCCCGTATCACTGTAATTTGCATCTTTCTTTTTTTCAGTGGCTTTTGTTATCATAATTGTATACAAGGGGGCATGTGCAGGCCCCCTACATGAAGATGTTTTCTATTAGGAGGAGAACAAAAATGAGCAAGGCAATTTCTCGTCGTGACTTTCTGAAGGTCTCTGGCGCTGTGGGTGCTGCCGGCCTGCTGGCCGCCTGCGGCGGCTCCGGCAACGCTGGTTCTACCGCCGCTTCCACCGCTGCTTCTTCCGCAGCAGCTTCCGTGGCCGGCCTGTCTTCTGACCCCGTCACCCTGACCATGAGCTGGTGGGGCGGCGAGTCCCGTCACAACGCTTACCAGGAGGCCATCAAGGCTTTCTCTGCTGAGCACAGCACCATCACCGTCAACCCCACCTTCGCTGCATGGTCCGGCTGGGAGGACACCATGTCCACCAAGTTCGCTGGCGGTGTCGCTGAGGATGTCTGCCAGATCAACTGGAACTGGCTGTACAACTACTCTGCCGACGGCAGCAAGTTCGTGGATCTGAACACCACCTCCAAGTTCATCGACCTGACCCAGTGGGATTCCGCTGCTATGGACGCTTGCTATGTGGCCAACAGCCAGCAGTGCGTGCCCGTCTCCATGACCGGCCGTATCTTCTACTGGAACATGACCACCTTTAATAAGGCTGGCATCACCGAGGTCCCCAAGTCTCTGGACGATCTGATGGCTGCCGGTAAGGCTTTCCAGGAGAAGCTGGGCGACGATTACTACCCCATGCACCTGGGCGCATACGACCGTATGATCCTGATGGTGTTCTACCTCGAGTCCAAGTACGGCAAGGACTGGGCAGATCCCGTTACCTCCACCCTGAACTACACCGAGGACGAGATCGCTGAGGGTCTGGCCTTCATCAAGAGCCTGGTGGACAACCACGTCATGATGAACCTGAAGACCTACTACTCTGCAAACTCCGATACCGCTACCCACCAGTCCAACGAGTGGATCACCGGTAAGATCGCAGGCATCTTCGAGTGGGATTCCGCTGCAAGCAAGTACTCTTCCGCTCTGGACGACAGCAACAAGGACGGCTTCACCGTCGGCGAGGAGATCAAGTTCGGCGATAACAACGGCGGCTTCTCCAAGGTGTCCATGGGTCTGGCTATCACCAAGACCTGCAAGAACGTTGCCGAGGCTGCTACCCTGATCAACTTCCTGCTGAACGAGGAAAAGGGCGCTTCCATCATGGGTTCTGAGTGCGGCATCCCCGCTTCCAAGGCTGGCCTGAAGTTCGCTCAGGACGCCGGCGCTGTCAAGGACCTGGTTGCTGAGGCAAACGCCAAGGTCATGGCTTTCACCACCAACAAGCTGGATCCCCTGTTCGAGAACAACGACCTGAAGGCTTCCGGCACCGGCATCTATCAGGAAGTGTTCGATAACATCGACTACGGCGATCAGACCCCTGAAGAGGCTGTCGAGACTCTGCTGGACGGCATGGAGTCTGTCGGCTACACCATCGGCTAAGCTTACCTCTCTCTGACAGCGGTCAGAACCGGATATTCAGTATCTGAAATAAATAAGGGCATCTGCCGCCCGTACGACAGGTGCCCTTGTTTTATCGGAGAATGGTTATCAAACCTTGAAAGAATTGTTACCGGTCTGTGACCTGCTGCACTGTCTGCTTCAAATCCTGTAAAAGGAGGATTTCGGATGAAAAAAGTAATGCGCCCGCCGGCGCACGAACTCCGTTCCAGAAATGGGTCGATAAGTATCAGGGTCTGTTTTATCTGATCCCCTGGATCATCGGCTTTCTCGTCTTTAAGGCGTTTCCCTTCGGTCAGTCGCTGTATTACAGCTTCACCGATATGAACTTCTTCAAGGACGGCACCAGTTTTGTTGGTCTGGCCAACTACATTACCGCATTCCACACCAGAAAGATCACCAAGGCGCTGATCATCACCTTCAAGTACGCCTTTATCACCGTGCCCCTGAAGCTGATCTTCGCGCTGTTCATTGCCTATATCCTGAACTTCAAGATCGCCTGCGTCAACCTGTTCCGCACTGTGTACTACATCCCCTCCATTCTGGGCGGCTCTGTGGCTATCGCCGTGCTGTGGAAGGCTGTGTTCAGCGTGGACGGTCTGCTGAACACCGTGGTGCGCGCTGTCACCTTTGGTGCGGTGCAGGGCCCCGAGTGGCTGTCTGACCCCAACTACGCGCTGTGGATCATCTGCTTTTTGCGTATATGGCAGTTCGGTTCCGCCATGGTGCTGTTCCTTGCTGCACTGAAGGGCGTGCCCGCAGACCTGTACGAGGCTGCTACCATCGACGGCGCCGGCAAGTGGCGTCAGTTCTTCTCCATCACCGTTCCGATGATCACCCCCATCATCTTCTACAACCTGGTCACTCAGATCTGCCAGGCTTTCCAGGAGTTCAATGGCCCCTTCATCATCACCAACGGCGGTCCCCGCGGTTCCACCACCCTCATCTCCATTCTGGTCTACAACTACGCATTCAAGTCCAACCAGATGGGCATGGCTTCCGCACTGGCATGGATCATGTTCGTCATCGTCTGCATCCTGACGATCATCGCCTTCACCAGCCAGAAGAAGTGGGTCTACTACTCGGATGAAAGGTAAGGTGTGACAGTATGGGAATGAAAGCTTCTAACGCCATCGCGACGTTTTTCAAGTACTTTGTCCTGATTCTGGTGGGCCTTATCATGATCTACCCGCTGCTGTGGATGATCAGCGCCACCTTTAAGGACAACAGCGAGATCTTTGCAGGCATCAGCCTGTGGATCAAAAAGCCTACGCTAGATGGCTACCGCAACGCCCTGAACAACTTCGGCGGCTCCATCAACATCCTGCAGGCCATGCTCAACACTTACAGCTATGTCATCCCCAAGGTGATCTGCACTGTGGTGTCTGCCTGTATTGCCGCTTACGGCTTTGGCCGTTTCGACTTCCCCGGCCGCAAGCTGCTGTTCAACATCATGCTGGCCACCCTGTTCCTGCCGCAGGTCGTGCTGAACGTGCCCCAGTACCTGCTGTACAACAAGTTCGGCTGGGTGGACAGCCCCTTCTATCTGGCCATCTGGGTGCACTGCGCATTTGCTACCGAGACCTACTTCGTGTATCAGCTGGTGCAGTTCATGCGCAACGTCCCGCGTGATCTGGACGAGGCTGCCGCCATTGACGGCTGCTCCTCTTTCCAGACTCTGTACAAGGTCATCGTGCCCATGCTGGGACCCGCTCTGGTGTCCTGCGCACTGTTCCAGTTCATGTGGAGCTGCAACGACTTCATGGGTCCCCTGCTTTACGTCCAGACCCCTGCAAAGTACCCCATGTCCCTGTTCGTCAAGCTGTCTATGGACGGTGATACCGGCTTTGCATGGAACAAGATCCTTGCGCTGTCCCTCATCTCCATCCTGCCGCAGCTGATCGTATTCTTCTGTGCACAGGATCAGTTCGTTGAAGGTATCTCCGCAGGTGCCGTCAAGGGCTAATGCGCCATAAGAACATCTGACCAAGACCAACACCCCCTGTGCTGCTCCCAACGGATGGCACAGGGGGTGTTTTGGTTGATACATCATTTCGTCTGCTTCTTGCGGTACTGCAAAGGACTGATATCCATCACCTCGCGGAACACGCGGCGGAAGTGGGCTGCGCTGGCAAAACCGGTCTGCTCGGCAATAGCGCTGATGGACAGCTCGGTGGTCTCCAGCAGCTTCTGCGCAGCCTCGATGCGGCGGTTGTTCAGATAGTCCACGATGGACTGCCCGGTCACCCGCCGGAACAGGCGGCTGAGATAGTAGGGGGAGAGGTAGAACCGCGCCGCCACCTCGGTAAGGGAGAACTTTTGCCGGTAGTTGGCGGCAAGGTAGGCACACACCTGCTCAATGGTCTCGTTGCGGGGGCGCGCTGCGGCGCTGCTCTCGGCAAGGCACTCCTGCTCGACATAGTGCAGGATGAGCAGCAGGTACAGCCCGCCGGGGTAGTCCTGCTCCGGCATGGCAGCGCGCATCATCTCCAGCAGGGTGCGCAGGCGGCGAACCCACGGCACCGGGCCGTACAGCACCGTTACCTCGCCGGGCAAAAACAGCCGGGCAAAATCCCGCTGGGTGGCGCTGCGCAGCTCGTGCAGGGCGCTGAGCGGGAACCGACAGCCCACCAGTTCCGGTACGGCTGCACCGGCGGCAGAGAGCACTGCGTCCCCCGCGCCCAGCAGCAGCGCGCTGCCGGGGTTTACCAGCAGGCTGTTTTCCCCCATTTGCAGGGTGCAGCTGCCCTCGCTTACCAGCAGAAAGGTGCACGTCTCCTCGTCTGCCGTCAGCTCCAGCTTGCTGCCGTTCAGCCGCACGGTGTCCGCTTTTACCTTTGCATGGATCTTTTCCCGTTCCGCTTTCATCTTGCGCATCCTTTCCGGAAACAGCCCTCCCGGTAGCCGGGAGAGCGCTTTTCCTCATGATACCACGTCTGCCCCGTGGGGGCAAGACAAACTCACAGGAGGTTATTTCGCATGAATCTGACCCTGATCCGTTCCATGACCCGCAGCGCCGTTTTTGAGCTGGAAAACGAGCTGTGCTACCGTCCGGCACACCCCTTTACCGTTGCCCTGAACGGCAAGACGGTATACGAAGCCTGCAACACCAACGTGTTCTCCCTCTTCTCCCTGACGCCGTCCACCGCCTACACTGTGGAGGTGGACGCCGAGGGTGAGCACCTGAAGCTGGATTTCACCACCGAGGCTGAGACCTTCTTTGTGGATGCTGCCCGCTATGGTCTGGTGGCCGATGGCGAGACTGACAACACCGTGCGGCTGCAGGCAGCATTGTCCACCTGCCCCAAGGGCGGCACAGTGTATGTGCCCGCCGGTCGTTACCGCACCGCCAGCCTGTTCATGAAGAGCAACACCACCCTGTATCTGGAAAAGGGCGCGGTGCTGCTGGGCGACAACGACCGCACCCATTACCCCATCCTGCCCGGCGTGCTGCCCAGCGAGAACGAAGTGGACGAGTACTACCTGACCGGCTGGGAGGGCAACCCGCTGGACAGCTTTGCGGGCCTGTTGAACATCACGCAGGTGCATGACGTGGTGGTGACCGGCGAGGGCACGCTGGACTGCGATGCCGAAAACGGCGACTGGTGGGTGAACCCCAAGGTCAAGCGCATCGCATGGCGTCCCCGGGCCGTGGCTGCGGTGGACAGCGAGAACGTCTGCCTGCATGGTATCACGGTGCAGAACAGCTATTCGTGGACCATCCACCCCATCTTTGTCAAGCACCTCGACCTGCTCAACTTCAATATCAACAACCCCTATAACGCCCCCAACACGGACGGCATCGACCCCGAGAGCTGCGAGTATATCCGCATCATCGGCATGAACATCCATGTGGGCGACGACTGCATCGCCATGAAGGCCAGCAAGGTCTTTCTGGGCATGAAGCTGAAGCGCAGCTGTGAGCATACCGTCATCCGCAACTGCCTGCTGGACAAGGGTCACGGCGGCATCGTCATCGGCAGCGAGATGAGCGGCGGCGTCAAGGATATGGTAGTGACCCAGTGCCTGATGGACCACACCGACCGCGGTCTGCGCGTCAAGACCCGCCGGGGCCGCGGCAACACCGCTGTCATTGACGGGCTGGTGTTCCGCAACGTGGAGATGCGGGGCGTCAAGGCACCCTTTGTCATCAATATGTTCTACTTCTGCGACCCGGACGGCCACGGCCCCTATGTACAGTGCCGCGAGCCGATGCCGGTGGACGAGTACACCCCCAAGCTGGGCAGCCTGACCATGGAGAATATCGTGGCTACCGATGCCCAGTTTGCAGGCTGCTACTTTGACGGCCTGCCGGAGCAGCCCATTGAGCGGGTAACCATGCGGGATGTGAGTATCACCTTTGACCCCAACGCCAAGGAGGGACAGGCGGCCATGGCCGACAACCGTCCGCTGGTGAAAAAGCTGGCCATCTATGCCGAGAACGTCAAGGAGATCGACCTGCACAACGTGAAGATCGAGGGCTACGAGGGCGAGCGGCTGCACTTTGCCAACGTAGGACATTTTGAGGAGGACTGACCCATGACCCATGAAGAGATCCTGTCCATGCTGGGCGACTATGTGGACTACCTGATCGCCAATTCCAGCGCCGAGGCACCGATGTGGAACATCGAGAAGGTGCGCAGCGGCAAGCCCAACAAGTGGAACTACATCGACGGCTGCATGATTACCGCCTGCCTGAGCCTGTACAAGACCACCGGTGACGAGAAGTATCTGGAGTTTTCCAAGGAGTTTATCGACTACTTTGTGCAGCCGGACGGCTCCATCAAGACCTACGACCCCAAGGAGTATAATCTGGACAACGTGAATCAGGGCAAGAACCTGTTCATTCTGTATGACATCTACGGGGACGAGAAGTACCGCAAGGCCATCGACACCATCCGCAGCCAGCTGCTTACCCAGCCCCGCACCAAGGAGGGCAACTTCTGGCACAAGGACATTTATCCGTGGCAGGTCTGGCTGGACGGCACTTACATGGCCCAGCCCTTCTATATGGAGTACGAGACCCGCTACAACAAGATGCAGGGCTGCATCGACAGCTACAAGCAGTTCATGAACATCCAGAAGCACATGCGGGATGAGAAGACCGGCCTGTACTACCACGGCTACGACGAGAGCCGCCAGATGTACTGGGCTGACCCCGTCACCGGCTGCAGCCCCAACTTCTGGCTGCGGGCCATGGGCTGGTTCATGGTGGCCATGGTGGATGTGCTGGAGCGGATGGACGAGCAGCTGTACAACGAATACCGCGGCATCATGGCCATGCTCAAACAGGCTGTGGAGGACATGCACAAGTTCCAGGACGAGCAGACCGGGATGTTCTGGCAGGTTATCGACCACCCAGAGGCCGAGGGCAACTATCTGGAGACCAGTGGCACCGCCCTGTTTGCCTATGCCGTGCTCAAGGGCGTGCGTCTGGGCTATCTGCCCAAACGCATGGCTGCATGGGCGGAGAAGGCTTTCTACGGCACCTGCGACCGGTATCTGTCCAAGAACCCGGACGGCAGCCTGCAGCTGGATGGCATCTGCCTCGTGGCCGGCCTCGGCGGCAAGGACCACCGCGACGGCTCCCTGGCCTACTACTTCAGTGAGCCTGTGGTCTGCAACGATGCCAAGGGCGTAGGCCCGCTGGTGCTGGCCTATACCGAAATGATCGCGCGCAAGTAACCAAAAACGGGATACAGCAGGGCTGAGCAGCTGCAAAAAAGCGGTTGCTCAGCCTTTTTGCGTGTCTTTTTTGCCCCCTTGCATAAACTGCCCGCCGCTGTCCCACACTAAGCCCAGAAAAGTTCCCGTACACAAAACGAACAGATGGGAGTAACAAGCATGGAGCAGATCAAAAAATTTCTGCACGGCAAGGGCTTTGCTCTGCTGCTGACCGCAAGCCTGCTGGCTGCGGCTGCGGCAGGGGTGTGGGCGGTGCGTGCCCTGCGGGCAGAACTGCAAAAAAGTCTGGATGGACTAAACGCCCCCGGCACCACCCAACAGACCACCCCGGAAACAGAACCGGACTGGGACGCACAGGAGGATACCACATGGCAGCAGCCCGTGACCGACGTTGCAAACAGCAAGACCGATGTGCCGCAGCAGACGCCCTCTGGGGCATCCTCTGGTGCGCAGTCTGGCTCTGGTTCGCTGCGCGAACCCTCGGCACTGCAAGGCGCATCCTCGCCTGCCAGCAGTTCGGCGCAGCCTGCCGCCGCGCCCTCTATGCCGGGGCGTGTGCTCAACGCCTTCAGCGGCGATGAGCTGGTGTATAACAAGACCCTTGGAGACTGGCGCACCCACAACGGTGTGGACTATGCCTGCACGCAGGGTGCTGCGGTGGCGGCACCCGTGGCGGGCAAGGTGGTCTCTGCCGGGGCAGAGGGCAACTGGGGCACCGTGGTGGTGCTGGAAGATGCCGCTGGCCGCTGCTGGCGACTGTGCGGCGTGGCAGACCCTGCCGTAAAGGCCGGGGACACCGTGACCGCCGGGCAGAAGCTTGGCACGGTGGGCACTGTCGGCTGCGAGTGCGCCGAGGAGAGCCACATCCATGTGGAGGTAAAGCGGGGCGAAAGCTACCTTGACCCGGCAAAGCTACCGGAGTAAGCAAACCATAAAAGGGGCTGCAACAGCGGCTCCTTTTTTGCTGTGTCAGACGGTACGGCGCGTTTGCAGCAGCCAGAGAACCAGCGCCGAAAGCACCCCGGCTGCCAGCAGTACATCTGCGGGGTGTGCGGCCCAGTGCTGGAAGGCAATGCCATAGGCTGCCTGCCCGATGGGCTGGGTCAGGCAGGCCAGCACGGTGCAACAGGCGGTAGTTTTGCCCAGCTGTGCCTGCGGCACCAGCACTTGCAGCTGCGCAAAGAACCATACATTGAACAGCGCTGCCACGGCCATAAACACGGCCCCCAGCACCAGAATGCTGCCGAACTGCAGCACTGACACCCGGAGGGCAAGACCCAGCGCGGCGCACACGCCGCTGAGCGCCGGCAAAAGAGGTGTGCCGCTGCGGATGGGATAACGGACAAAGACGGTTCCGGCCAGCACGCCGCCCAGAATGCCGCCTGCGCTCAGCACCGCCTGCACAAGACCGAGGGAGGCATCACTTTTCTGCAGGGTCTGTACCACCAGCACCGGAACACCTACGGTGAGGGCGGGGACTTCCAGCAGGTTTACAGCCGCCATGGCGGCAGCTAACCGCAGCACCGCAGCCTGCCCGGTGAGGAACTGCGCACTTTCCCGCAGGTCGGCCCACAGAGAACGGACGGAGAGCTTTGTGTCATATGGGACATCCTGTGGGATGCGCAGACAGAGCTCCATCCCGGCAGAAAGTGCAAAGCAGCAGCCGCAGAGCACCAGCAGACCCCGGATGCCGAGGTGCTCCAACAGAACAGCACCCAGCAAGGGACCGAGAAGCTCGTCCACGGTATCCACCAGTTGGATGACTGCGTTGCCGCGCAGCAGCTGGGTGCCGTTCAGTAGCAGAGGCAGGCAGGCGCGTACCACGGGCTGGTAAAGCCCCTGAATGGCGTACAGACTGCCCAGCACTGTCAGGACCAGCGGAAGCAGGGGCAGATGCGGCAGTCCGGCAGCGGCTGCAGCCGCAATACCGGCGGTCACCAGATCCAGCAGTGCCATCAGGCGGGCTTTACGGCAGCGGTCTGCCAGTGCGCCGCCGGTCAGCATTCCAGCAAGGGCGGGCAGCATGGCCAGAGCGGTGATGCCGCCGTACAGCGCGGCAGAACCAGTCTGCCGCAGCAGATACAGCGGCAACGCAAACCGCAGGGCGGCATTGCCGAACAGGGAGACGATCTGTCCAAGGACGATAAGGATAAAAGTGTTCATGGAAACCTCCTGCTTTTTTATTTACAGACTGCTGGTCTGTATTTACATACAAAAAAAGGCGGAGCGTTCCGCCCGGGAAATTCAGTCTTTGACCGGTGTGCACAGCTGCACCAGCTGTTCGGCCTGTGCATCCGTCAAAAGATCCAGCCCAAGTGCATGGGTCATTTGCTGAAACACGACGTTCCGCGCCCGCTGCTCGGTCGGTGTGGTGGGGCGCGTCTGGGGAGAAAGCCAGATGTCTGCCAGCACGAACAGCGCTTCGGCCAGCGCATTGGCATCGGTGGTGTGGATGGAGCCGTCCGCCATGCCCTGCCGGATCATGGGTGCAATACACTCCGGGGCTAAATGCGCTTCAATGTTGGTCAGCTCCATGGCAAGGAACTGCGGGTTGCTGCACAGGTGCGGCAAAGTCTGCGCGATCTGCTGCTGCCGCTGCCCGGCAAAGGATGCTGCAAACACCGCCTGCAGCTTCTACAGCCCGGTCAGGGCCGGGTCGTCCCGGATATGGCGCAGCGGCTCCCACATCTGGTCGCCCAAACGGTCACCGACGCGCTGCGCGATCTCCTCCTTGGAGCGGAAGTGATGGTACACCGCCCCTTTGGAAAGCTTTGTGGCATCGATGATGTCCTGCAGGGTGGTATTCTGGTAGCCCTTCTGGAGGAAGAGCAGGGCAGCGGCGTCCAGGATCTTTTCAACGGTCTGTTCCGGGTATTTGTTGCGCGGCATGGCGGATGCTCCTTTTTACAAACTAACGGTCTGTAAAAAGAATACAGCAGCCCGGCGGCTTTG
>OLDS01000657.1_pt1 | contig 11160 bp, 10 predicted proteins | sample 1608571 | NCBI WGS metagenome assembly OLDS01 (sample SAMN02674887, study PRJEB24791) | human gut metagenome, SKBSTL062 | isolation source: stool | host: Homo sapiens | place: USA | reverse complement strand
ATACAGAATATCCTAAGAGAGGATGGCGGAGCTAATTATAATTGGTATGATTTAATAGACAGAACATCAGGAAATCTATCGAAGCCTATTTCAGACACGATAACAAATAAAGCCGGTTCTAAGATTGCGACTTTATTTAACCAACTGGTAACTCAAAGAAATAGAATAATACATAGTTTCCAAATAACAGATAAGGATGATGAACAAAAACTTGCAACTAAGGATAAGAAAAACAATCAATATGTAATAACTAAAGAAATTCTGTTAGAGTTCATTAAAAATAACGAAGAATTAAGTACTGAACTACATAAGTTCAGAGGGCATTAAATTAAATCATATGGCAGGAAAGATACAGACGATGATTCCCCAATACGGAGAACTCAACAGAATATACAGAGACTATATAGATAATTACGCATTCTCTTTTGACAGGCAGAAATTCATATCGGATTTCTATCAGGAGTATAATGACATGAAATCCTTTGAAGCCGCCATACTTGAACTGGTACTTGACAGACAAAAAGAGCAGTACACCTTGATACTCAACAGTCTGAAAACTGAAATAGAGAAGAGCATACAGGCTTATGAGAAACGTCCATTAAGTGACAGAGCCATAGAACGTGTTTGCTATCAGCACATGGAAAGGTATTCTCAGGAAATTGAAGCCCAGCTGGATGTTACAAGAAGCCTGAGCAAGCCGCTGAATGAAGCCAACAACAGGTATGACTCCATTGGTTACAGAGAGCATACAGCCGAAGAGGAAAAACAGGCAGAAAAAGAATATGAACGCTGCAAGGCTGAATATGACAGGGAAAAAGCCAAACTGAACAAACTCTATGACCAGCAAAAGGCTGCAAGAACAGAAGCATTCCAATATATGAAGAACTGTTGTTCGGACATATACCGTCAAAGCAGCCTTTTTCTGGATATATTAAAGAAATACATTCCTGACGGGAAGCAGCAGGACGAACCGGGCAAACCAATCAGTCAGCAGGAAACAACAGAAGAACAACAGGAATATTTCAGCATGAAATTACTTTCGCTCATTCATGAGGTGTGCATAGGAGAACAGTTCGAAGAAATTTCCGCACCGGATTTCTATGCCAATATGAATCTTCACCCCTGCAACTGTAAGCTGAAAATAAAACCGAGAGAGAAAATACGTGTATGCTATCTGATATTCCTGATGAGCGAGAAACTCTCCAAACAGGACAGGGACAAATGGAAAGACAGAATACTGAAACTGCTGGATATTGACGACAGCTACTACAAATCCAAGTACAAGGAGCCTGTTTCAGATTTCCCCAGTGACAGCAACCAAAATTTCGCCAAGGAAATGGAACATATATTCAGATAATCCGTGATATATCCTGATACTTTACGAAAGTTCCACTTTTACCACTCAAAATAATTTTTGAGTGGTATTTTTATTTTCTGATATTCAATAAGATACAATGATATTCAGTTTGTACCGTCCACATCCTTACCACTCATAACCCTACCTAATTTTGCATCGTTCGAGAACAGAAATAACAGCCAGTGCGCAGGGCTGATTGTTTAACGACTAAATAGATTGGACGATGACAAATATCCAAGAATTATTATCAAAACCCGTCTGGCAGATGACAGGCGAAGAATTCATATTCCTGAGTAAGCACGCTTCAGGTCAGGCCGAAGCATTGCCGCAACCCGTTACAGACACGGAAAAGAAGTATGTGTACGGAATACTCGGTATAGCCAAACTGTTCGGGTGCAGTCTGCCCACTGCCAACCGCATAAAGAAAAGCGGTAAGATAGACAAGGCGATTACCCAGATAGGGCGCAAGATTATCGTAGATGCGGAATTGGCTCTTGAGCTTGCCGGGAAGAAAACAGGAGGACGGAAATAATGGGAGGTATACTTATGGACTATATGAAAGAAATAAAGGAGATTTCGGCAGAACAGGCAATAATCCTTTGGCAAGCTTCACGCCTGAGCCTGTCGAAAATCTACGAAAAAGCACCTGAGATTCTAAAAGTGCAAGGTTCGGTCATTGGTACACTGGGCAATTTCAGTGCATCCATCGGCAAAGCCAAGAGTAAAAAGACTTTCAATGTATCGGCTATCGTAGCCGCCGCATTGAAAAACGGTACGGTACTGCGGTATGTTGCGGAACTACCGGAAGAAAAAAGGAAGATTCTTTATGTGGACACGGAACAAAGCCATTATCACTGTCTGAAAGTCATGAAACGTATTTTACGGCTTGCTGGTCTTCCTGATGACAGGGACAATGAACATCTGGAGTTTCTCGCTTTGAGGAAATACACGCCCGAACAGCGTATCAGGATTGTCGAACAGGCTATCTATAATACACTGGACATAGGGCTTGTAATCATAGACGGCATCCGCGATATGGTATATGACATCAACAGTCCGGGAGAATCGACACGTATTATATCCAAACTGATGCAGTGGACGGATGACAGGCAGATACACATCCATACGATACTCCACCAGAACAAAGGCGATGAAAACGCAAGAGGGCATATCGGTACGGAGCTGAACAACAAGGCGGAAACCGTTCTGCTGGTGGAAAAGGACAAGAGCAACGGGGATATAAGCAATGTTTCAGCCATGCACATCCGTGCAATGGATTTCGAACCTTTCGCTTTCCGTATCAACAACAATGCATTGCCTGAACTCATAGAGGGGTACAGACCCGAAGCGAAGAAACCCGGAAGACCGGAAGAGGAAAAGTTCGACCCTTACAGGCATATTACCGAACAACAGCACCGCATAGCACTGGAAGCGGCTTTCGGGCTGAAAGAGGAATACGGCTACAAGGATCTGGAAACCGCCTTAGTCAAGGCATATATGTCGGTAGGTGTAAAACTGAACCATCAAAAAGCAGTATCACTTATCACCATGCTCCGGAACAAACGGATGATAGTACAGGAGAACGGCAGGAAATACACGTTCAAGCCAGACTTTCACTATTAGACCGTCTAACCTGTAATCACTTCACTTTATTCGGCAGGTCTATATATTAAGGATAAAGCGAAGCGGTTACAGAGAATGTAAAACCGCTTCACTTTATTACCGTATCCTATATATACGAAGATAAAGTGAAGTGATTATACAGACCGTACTTCATAAAAAGGTACGGGCGAAAAGAGAAATAAATATTCCAACCATTATTCAAACACTCATCTTATTATGGATATACAAACAGCAAAACAAATCAGGATAGCGGATTTTCTGTACAGTTTGGGCTATTCTCCCGTCAAACAGCAAGGTATCAACCTGTGGTACAAATCCCCGTTACGGAAAGAGACAGAGCCCTCGTTCAAAGTAAATACCGAGCGCAACCAATGGTATGATTTTGCAATTGGTAAAGGTGGAAATATCATTGCACTGGCACAGGAACTCTACTGTTCCGACTATGTACCTTATCTTCTACAGAAAATCGAGGAACAGACTCCGCACATCCGTCCCGTATCTTTCTCTTTTGGCAAGCAGTCATTTTCCGAACCGAGTTTTCAGGAGTTGGACATTGTACAGCTGACTTCTCCTGCCCTGCTTGCCTACCTACAGGAAAGAGGGATAAACACGGCACTGGCGAAAAGAGAATGTAAGGAAGCCCGTTTCACCCACAACGGCAAACGTTATTTCGCCATTGCTTTTCCGAACATATCGGGTGGATATGAAATCCGCAACCGATATTTCAAGGGATGTATCGCACCAAAAGAAATATCCCATATCAGACAGTCAGGAAAGCCAAGGAGTGCATGTTACGTTTTTGAGGGATTTATGGATTACCTTTCCTTTCTGACCTTAAGACTGGAAAGCTGTCCGCAATCACCCGACTTCGACAGACAGGATTACATAGTTCTTAATTCCGTAGCCAATGTTCCCAAGGCACTCTATCCGTTGGGAAGCTATGAGCGCATCCACTGTTTCTTTGACAATGACCGTGCAGGAATGGAAGCAATACAGCAAATCAGAAAGGAGTATGATGCTACCCGGTATATACGTGACGCCTCGCAAATCTACAGTGGATGTAAAGATCTGAACGAATATTTACAGAAACGAATAGCCGATAGGAAAGAGCAAGCGCAATCTGTCAAAAAGAGGAATGATACACTATCCAAGAAACCGAAAGGCTTCCGGTTATAGCCCACTATAACTACACGCTTCGCTTACGTAGTTGTGGGCTCTCCCGAGGGGATTAGGGCTTTGCCCTAATAACCCACTCAGGGCGTTTCTCCCCTGAGAACCCCGAGCAAAGAGTGACCCTCTCTTTGCAATCTCCGCTTATGGGTTACCCCTAAGAACCCCTCTGCGAAAGCGAGCAAAGTAAATCAATTGTAAACAAAGGAAAGAAGCTATGGCAACAAAATCAAGCATACATATCAAGCCTTGCAACATCGCATCGAGCGAGGCACACAACCGAAGGACTGCCGAGTATATGCGTAATATCGGGGAGTCCAGAATCTATGTCATTCCCGAACTTTCCACCGATAACGAACAGTGGATAAATCCCGACTTCGGCACTCCCGAACTGCGAACTCATTATGACAATATCAAGCAAATGGTCAAGGAAAAGACCGGACGTGCCATGCAGGAAAAGGAAAGGGAACGCAAGGGAAAGAATGGAAAGATTATCAAGGTGGCGGGATGTTCACCCATCCGTGAAGGAGTATTGCTTATCAGACCGGACACCACACTGGCTGATGTACGCAAATTCGGTGAAGAGTGCCAAAGACGCTGGGGCATCACTCCGCTACAGATTTTCCTGCATAAAGACGAAGGGCATTGGCTGAACGGTCAGCCGGAAGCAGAAGACAAGGAGAGCTTCCAAGTCGGTAACAGATGGTTCAAACCAAATTATCATGCTCATGTCGTATTCGACTGGATGAACCATGAAACTGGAAAGAGCCGAAAGCTCAATGACGAGGATATGGCAACCATGCAGACCCTTGCTTCCGATATTCTCCTGATGGAACGTGGACAGGCAAAAGCTGTCACGGGTAAGGAGCATTTGGAGCGAAACGATTTCATCATAGAGAAGCAGAAAGCCGAGCTGCAACGCATAGACGCTGCAAAACGGCACACCGAGCGACAGGTAATTTTTGCCGAGCAAGAACTCAAACAGGTAAAAGCAGAGATACGCACGGACAAACTCAAAAGTGCAGCTACCGATGTAGCCACCGCCATAACCAGCGGTGTAGGTTCTCTTTTCGGAAGTGGGAAAATGAAGGAATTGGGGAGATCCAACGAGAGACTACAGGACGAGGTTTCAAAACGGGATGCGGACATAAAAAAGTTGCAGACACACATACAGCAGATGCAGAAACAGCATGATACGCAAATCCACAATCTCAGGGAAATGCACAGACAGGAACTTGACATGAAGGAAAAGGAACTGTCACGGCTTTCCAAAATCATAGACAAGGCTTTCAGGTGGTTTCCTATGTTCAGAGAAATGCTTCGCATGGAAAAGCTTTGCGCCATGCTTGGGTTCTCAAGGGAAATGACCGAAAGGCTTGTAGTTAAAAAGGAGGCAATGAAATGCAGCGGTAAAATCTATTCCGAGCAGCACAGACGGAACTTCGATGTAAAGGATGATATTTTTAGGGTGGAGAATGACCCTGACGATGAAAACAGATTGAACCTGACAATAAACAGGAAGCCGATTTCCGACTGGTTCAGAGAACAATTGCACAAGCTCAGATACGGTATAAGACAGCTACAGCAGGAAGAAAGGAAAGGCAGGGGAATGAAACTCTAACCCCAGCAAACAAGTCCAAGAGAACGGTATTATGCCCTCTCTTGGACTTGTTTGCCATAAATGCCATATGGACAAAGATTATCAGATACTTATGCTTTTAAGCATACCAATCAGAAAAATGTATATCAGAATGTTTTCTTTTCTGTTTTTTTTCGTATGTTTGAAAAACACATCAATCAATTAGACCTTATGGATAAGACGATGAAGAATCTAACTTTGGACTATGCAATAGAAATTGCCAGTCTTACAGAAATCAACCATCAACCGCTCTACGATGAAATAACTGGTCAAAAATGGAGCGTTCACTATTTTTATGATGAAAAACGTTACAGGAACATTGTTATTGATGTCGTTGAACTTCCGCATAGCAATGCACCGGAAGTCCATCCGACATACAAATTGTTCAATCAGCTAAACTCCATATTCCAACATTTGCATTTATGTATTGACAATGACGGAGAACTTTGTTCTGTAGTCAATAAAAAGGAAATTCAAGATAAATGGGAAAATGTAAGAAACGGACTTCTTTCTGAATACGAGGGAATCAAACAGGTCAAAAAAATGATAGAAAAACTGGATTACGCTTATTATGCCTGTGAAGGTACGCTAATGCAATCTCTTCTACACCTCATATTTTTGGTTCGCTATAGAGAAGAAAACAAATTCGAGATAGAACTTCCTTCCGTTTTAAACGAGGGAGAACTTATAGATATTGACCTGCAGAAAACGGTTTCAGAAAGAGACAGGCAACATTATTGCGGCAAAGGACACGTTCATCATCAGTCTGCGATGAAGAAAGCCTACGACAAACAAATCAAACCCTTGACACAAAGTGAATTTGACTATGATTTTACCATTGACATAGAATACATATTCAATTCTGAACACAGAGTTCAGAAAATAGAGGCTTGTATAAAGGAGCAGTCAAGCGACAGATTCGTTCACAAAAAGACTGTAACTTTCAGTTTAATTCCAAAAGAATAGATTATGGCACGTAAATTTTTAATCGACGGTAACTGGCTTATTTGTTCGGAAGGGACTTGTATGCAGCGTATGCTGGTAAAGAGCCAAAAAACGGTTTATGCACATGGAAAACTTGTGGCAACCATGAATGACCGGATGGATAACAATTTCTATTGTTTGAAGATGGTTTCCGCAGGAGCTATGGTAGGTGCTATTGTTGGAGCTGCCGCTGCTGCCGGAGCTGTTTTTACGGGAGGAGCTGCTATAGGGGGTATTATAGCTGCTGTAGGGGTAAGTGCCTTGACCGGTTCTATCAGTGGAAAACTGCTCTCATTGATGCCATGTATATGTGCATGCCTGACAAAGCCCAACAAATGGACAAGTGTAAAGAACAGCGTGCTCATTCAAAATCAAATGGCACTGATGCCTGATGCCAAACTGAATTGTCTTTTGGGCGGTATGGTATCTATTGTTTTGCCACAAATCGAAATTGTATTGGATGCGCTTGAACTATCAGGCTGTGCTTATAATGTTGATAATAAAGACTCTCCCAAATATAAGAAAAACAAGGAGATACCCAATGAGTGGACTGAAATCAAAGATTTTGAAAATGAGTTTGAAGGTGGAATAACGGAAGCATTAGAAGATTCAAAAAGCGGATTCAAAGCAAGACTATATAAAAAGAAAGAAACCTATATTCTTGCTTTTGCAGGAACAGATCCCAAAAAAGATGACAATGAAAAGGAAACTGATTGGAGGGATATTATTACCGATGGAAGGCAGGCTTTTGGAGTAGATGATAAGGATGAAGGACAGTTTGCTTCCGCAGTATCGTTATCCCATGAAATTTTTTTGAAAGTGAAAAAGAAGGACTGTAAACTTATAATTACTGGACATTCATTGGGAGGAGGATTAGCTTCCATTGCAGGAGCAAAAACTGGAGCCGACACCTATACTTTTAATGCTGCAGGAGTGCATGAGTGGACTTATAAAGACCAAAATGTAAATTCAGAGAATGCCCAGCATATACAAGCATATTATTCAAATAAAGATATTCTTAATATAGCACAGAACAATCGAACTATATTGGCTGCGTTATTGGCATCTTCAAATTGTAGTCTTTTATCATTTTTAGGAAGTGGGATATTCTTAACCAACAGTGTACCACAAGTTTCAGGACAAAAGATTGGACTTGATACAGATGCTTCTGATTGCTTGTCTGCACATTCCTTGGAAGGTTCAAAATTAAAGGAAGCCCTTTTGAGTGAAAAAAATAATAGTCCAGATGTAAAAGTTTACACAAAGTAGTCATGAATAAGTATTACTGTTTTTTTAGTACCTATATTATTTTATTAACTTTCTTAAGTTGTAGCAATATGGCAGTAAAAGATTTTAAACCGGATACATACTTTAGTCATAAGGTTGACCTTGAAATGGCAATGGCAGATGCAATCTATTATGGCGAGAAAAAACTTGTCAGAGACTATATCAATACAGGCAGAGTGGATATAAACAGGCCTGGAAAAGCAGGTTTTACGTTTCTTATGTATGCCGTTTATATTGAACAATATGATGTGGCTAAAGTTCTGCTGGAAAATGGTGCAGACCCTAACATATTATCTATAGTCACGCATCCATCAGGCAGTATAGAAAAATTATTACCCCTATACTGTATCTGCCAGCATAATTGGTATCCTATTAAATACATGAAGTTGTTAGTTGAAAATGGCGCAAATGTAAATGATACTATTTTATCTCCATTAGCAACCTGCATAAAACACTCAGGAAAAGATGCAAAGAAGGTTCGTTATTTAATAGAGCATGGAGCAAAAGTAAATCAAGAATTTGGAGGATTGACACCTATTCAGTTTGCTGTAATAGCAGGAAGGTTAGAACTGGTGGATTTATTATGGAACGAATATAATGCAGACCCGTTATATGTTGGTAAAAGTGGAATAAGTCTTGCCTTTATGGTACAAAACATTGTAGATAACAAATTGGGAACTCCTAAATATATAGACCATGCCCAAGCGATTATGGAACGTTTGGAAAAATTGGGTGTCAAGTTTCCTGTAACATTAAATCCGAAAGACGAGAAAGAAGAGGAAGCGGATTTCCCTATCAGTCAAGGCAAAACGGATGAAAATAAGAAAGAATGAAAATATGACTATATACAAGCTTTGGAAATCATCAATTTTCCTAATATCTACATTGTTTCTTTGGGGGTGTAGCAATATGAAAGTAAAAGACTTTAAGCCGGATGCATATTTTAGTCATGAGATTGAATCTGAAATGGCAATGGCAAATGCCATCTATTATAGCAACAACGAACTTGTTAAAGACTATATTAAAACAGGTAGAGTTGATATAAATACCCCCGGGAAATATGGATTTACCTACCTTATGTATGCCATATATATACAAAAGTATGATATGGCAAAACTCTTACTAAAATTAGGGGCAGACCCCAATCTTTTATCCTTTGTAAATCATCCGGTTAAAGGGAATAACCCCGATTATATTCAACGAGAAGAGGGTACATTTAGGTTAATGCCGCTTTCCTTTGTTTGTGGTCATCCTGATTGGGATATAAAATATATAAAGTTGTTAATAGAGTACGGTGCTGATGTAAACGCTACTATCCCATTTACCCCGATTCACGAACTTATTGTTGGTGGAGCAGGCAATATGGAGCGAATCAAATATTTGATGAAGCATGGTTTAGATTTAAATGTCCCCGATAAATTAGGAGATACACCTATCATTACAGCAGCTATTGTTAGAGACCTTGATTTGGTCGAGTATTTTTTGGACTATGGAGCAAACCCTAAGCAAATAAATAAAGATGGAGTTAGTTTGGGCTATAAATTACAGCAACAAATAGAACGTAAATTAGGAACTCCAGAGTATTTAACACATGCGGAAGAAATAATAGAACGTTTGAAAAAAATGGGCATTAAATTTCCAGTAACTAAAAGCAAAAGGGTTGAAGAAGATAGTACATCCATTTCAAACGATAACAATATGAATCAAGGTAAAACAGACGAAAACAAAACAGAATGGAAATGGATGTGAATTTGATAATATCCAAAATACGAAATTTATTTTCTTATCTGGCATCTACGTTGCTTCTTTTAAGTTGTAGCAATATGGCAGTAAAAGAATTTAAACCGAATACATACTTTAGCCGTAAAGTTGACCTTGAAATGGCAATGGCAGATGCAATCTATTATGGCGAGAAAAAACTTGTCAGAGACTATATCAATACAGGTAGGGTAGATATAAACAGACCCGGGAAAGCAGGTTTTACATTTCTTATGTATGCCGTTTATATTGAACAATATGATGTGGCTAAAGTACTATTGGAAAATGGAGCAGACCCCAATATATTATCTATAGTTACACACCCTGATGGTGCTGTAGAACGTTTGACTCCTTTAAGTTGTGTCTGTGAAAATAATTGGTATCCGATAAAGTACATCAAATTATTGGTTGAAAATGGAGCGAACATAAATGATACAATAACAGCTCCTTTCATACGATGCATTACTTATTCAATCAAAGACCAGAAAAAAGTTCGCTATTTAATAGAACATGGAGCCAATATAAATCTAGTGATAGGAGATTTTTCTCCAATGCAACATGCAGTATTAAGCGGAAGATTAGATTTGGTAGATTTATTATGGGACTATGGAGCAGACCCATTGTATGTAGGGAAAAAAGGTACAAGCTTAGCCATCATGCTACAAGATATTGTAGATAACAAATTGGGTACTCCTGAATATATAGACCATGCCCAAGCAATTATGAAACGTTTGGAAAAATTGGGTGTCAAGTTCCCTGTAACATTAAATCCGGAAGACGAGAAAGAAGAAGCGGATTCCCCTATAAACGAATGAATAAATACATTTGAATCGAACTAAAAGAAAATAAATAAATGTGCTGCACGACATATTTAGTGAGGGATATTCGGGAACATTTTGGGAACATATCCTAAAAGGAGAAAGACTTAAATATTTGATTATCAAATATTTAAGTCTTTACTAAGTACCCAGACCCGGTACAAAGCACCGAAATCATAGGAAAACAAAAGAAATCAATCATTTGATTATCAAACGATTTGCATCTTCCTTTATTCTCTGTTTTTGCCATTTTATACCCTTATTTTGTTACTTAGTACACTATTAGTACACTTTGAATTCTCATTTTCTTTTGTACCTTTGCAATATCAGAAAACAAAAGAAAATCAATCACTTAACAGATATTCCCGATTATGTACCCGAATCGGGATGAAACCAGTAAAGTATGGCAAAGATAGAAAATAAAACGAAAGAAAATCCGAAATTGGAGCAAAATAAGCTCTCGGACGGGAGAATTAGCCTTTACTTAGAGTATTATTTAGGTAGAGAGGAAAAGCCCGTATTAG
>OLDS01000553.1_pt1 | contig 13704 bp, 9 predicted proteins | sample 1608571 | NCBI WGS metagenome assembly OLDS01 (sample SAMN02674887, study PRJEB24791) | human gut metagenome, SKBSTL062 | isolation source: stool | host: Homo sapiens | place: USA | reverse complement strand
AAAAACAGATGTGGGGTGGATTTTATGAAGCATACGTGCTTGCATTGTTGGCCGCAGCATTACCTCCTCTCCCTCACCGCCTACGGCGGCTCCCAACCGGACGCGCCGACACTGGAACCCGCAGGCTGACCGCTTCAGGTTTCCATGCAAAGTTCTCCATTCAAACTCAACACTCCTTATAAAAAAATCCTGCCGCAATGCGGCAGGATTTTTTTATAATAGGATTCTTTACTTGCTGAGAGCCTCGTCGATGGCCTTGGCGGCAGTCTTGCCTGCGCCCATGGCCAGAATGACGGTAGCAGCACCGGTGACGGCGTCGCCGCCGGCGTAGACGTGCTCACGGGAGGTCAGGCCGTCCTCGTTGACCACGATGCCGCCCTTCTTGTTGATCTCCAGGCCCTTGGTAGTGGACTTGATGAGGGGGTTGGGGCTGGTGCCCAGAGCCATGATGACGCAGTCCACGTCCAGGTCGAACTCGCTGCCGGGAACCTCGATGGGGCGGCGGCGGCCGGAAGCATCAGGCTCGCCCAGCTCCATCTTGATGCAGCGGATCTTGTTGACATTGTCGTTCTCGTCGGCCATGATCTCCACTGGGTTGTTGAGGGTCTTGAAGATGATGCCCTCTTCCTCGGCGTGCTCCACCTCTTCCTTACGGGCGGGCAGCTCAGCCATGCCGCGGCGGTAGACGATGTACACGCTCTCGGCACCCAGACGCAGGGCGCTGCGGGCAGCGTCCATTGCCACGTTGCCGCCGCCGACGACGGCGACCTTCCTGCCGGTGCGGATGGGGGTCTTGCTGGTGGGCAGGTAAGCTTTCATCAGATTGGAGCGGGTCAAAAACTCATTGGCAGAGTACACACCCTTCAGGCTCTCGCCGGGGATGTTCATGAAGCGGGGCAGACCGGCGCCGGAGCCTACGAACACAGCCTCGTAGCCGTACTCGCCCATCAGCTCGTCAATGGTCAGCACTTTGCCGATGACCATGTTGCACTCAAAATCCACGCCCATCTTCTTCAGGCCGTCGATCTCCTGCTGCACGATGGCCTTGGGCAGACGGAACTCGGGGATGCCGTACATCAGCACGCCGCCGGCCACGTGCAGGGCCTCGTAGACCGTGACCTTATAGCCCAGCTTGGCGAGGTCGCCTGCGGCGGTCAGACCGGCAGGGCCCGCGCCGATGATGGCGACCTTGTGGCCGTTGGACGCAGGCACGACGGGGGCAGTGTGGACATTCTCACGGTGCCAGTCGGCCACAAAGCGCTCCAGACGGCCAATAGCCACCGGCTCGTTCTTGATGCCGCGGGTGCACTTGCCCTCGCACTGGCTCTCCTGCGGGCAGACACGACCACAGACGGCAGGCAGGGAAGAGGAGCGGTTGATCACCTGATAGGCGGCCTCAAAGTCGCCCTCGGCCACATGGGCGATGAACTCCGGGATATCGATGCCCACGGGGCAGCCGGACTGGCAGGGCTTGTTCTTGCAGCCGATGCAGCGCTTGGCCTCGTTCACAGCCATCTCGGCGGTGTAGCCCAGAGCAACTTCCTTAAAGTTTTTGTTGCGGACGTTGGGGTCCTGCGTGGGCATGGGGCACTTTTTGGGATCCATATTGAAAGCCATTTTACATTCCCTCCTGAGTCTTGAACAGGTTGCAGGCTGCCTCACGGGCGTGTGCCTCAAACGGACGGTACATGGTGCCGCGCGCCATTGCCTCGTCAAAATCCACCAGATCGCCGTCAAAGTCCGGGCCGTCCACGCAGGCAAACTTGGTCTCGCCGCCCACGGTCAGGCGGCAGCCGCCGCACATGCCGGTGCCGTCGATCATAATGGGGTTCATGGAAACGATGCTCTTCAGGCCGTGCTTCTGGCAGGTCTTGACCACAAACTTCATCATGATCAGCGGGCCGATGGTGATGACCAGATCGTACTGGTTGCCGGCAGCCACCAGCTCGTCCAGTGCAGCGGTGACCACGCCCTTGGTGCCGTAGCTGCCGTCATCGGTCATGATGCGCAGCTCGTCGCTGCAGGCGTTGAACTCGTCCTCAAGGATCAGCAGATCCTTATTGCGGAAGCCGACTACGCTGTGCACCACGCAGCCCTGATCGTGCAGCTCCTTGGCAATGGGCAGTGCAATGGCGCAGCCTACGCCGCCGCCCACGACGCACACCTTCTTCAGACCCTCGGTCTCGGTGGCGCGGCCCAGCGGGCCGACAAAATCGTGGACACAATCGCCTGCATTCAGGCTATTCAGTTCCATGGTGGTACCGCCCACGATCTGGAAAATGATATCCACAGTGCCCTTTTCGCGGTCGTAACCGGCCACGGTCAGGGGGATACGCTCGCTGTCCTCAAACGGACGTACAATGATGAACTGACCCGGCTTTGCCTTTTTGGCGATCAGCGGGGCTTCGATGACCATCTTTGTCACGGTGGGGTTCAGCGCGACCTTTTCAGTGATCTTATACATTGCGTTAGCTCCTTTTTGCTGGCAATTCCTTTTTCTTTTCTATAAATGGAAGCTGCACCCGCGCGGGTGCAGCTTTCCGTTTGACAAAGCGTCCTCTTTATTATAATAGTTTGTGAAATAGAAAGCAACTGTATTTTGCTTGTGCACACAGCCGTGCGAAACGAGGTGAAAAGGGGGGATGTGGTGCTGCACACAAAATAAAAAGAACGTACCAGAGTTAAAAGACATTCTTTTTTGAAAAAATGTAATTTTGTGGTTGACAACTGCCGGAGTGTGCGGTATAATAACCAACGTCGCCGGACAACAGACCGGCAAAAACAAATGGAATGTGCGGCCGTAGCTCATCTGGTAGAGCGCCACCTTGCCAAGGTGGAGGTAGCGAGTTCGAGCCTCGTCGGCCGCTCCATATGTGGAAGTTTAGCTCAGCTGGGAGAGCATCTGCCTTACAAGCAGAGGGTCAGCGGTTCGAGCCCGTTAACTTCCACCATATGGCCCGGTAGCTCAGTTGGTTAGAGCACCAGCCTGTCACGCTGGGGGTCGTCGGTTCGAGCCCGATCCGGGTCGCCATTTGCTGCTATAGCTCAGTTGGTAGAGCGCATCCTTGGTAAGGATGAGGTCTCCAGTTCGAATCTGGATAGCAGCTCCAAAGGCAAGCACCTCGAAGTCTTAGGACTTCGGGGTGTTTTTTTGCGCTTTTTCAGGGCAGGGGGCTTGTTGCATCCTACTGCTTGTGGAAACCGCCCAAAATAGAACGACTTTTTCTCCTGGTACGTCAATTGAAGCCACCCCCAAATTGTTATATAATTAACATAATAAATAAAAATCCGGCACAGCGCTGCGTGTGCCGTACTATTTTTGGAGGTTTTGTATTATGGCTCGTTTTACTCTGCCCCGTGATCTGTACCATGGCAAGGGCGCTCTGGAAGCGCTGAAATCCTTCACCGGCAAAAAGGCAATGATCTGTGTCGGCGGCGGTTCCATGAAGCGTTTCGGCTTCCTGGATCGTGCCGTGGAGTACCTGAAGGAAGCCGGCATGGAAGTGGAGCTGTTCGAGGGCATTGAACCCGATCCTTCCGTGGAGACCGTCATGCGCGGTGCCGAGGCTATGCTGAAGTTTGAGCCCGACTGGATCATCGCCATGGGCGGCGGCTCTCCCATCGATGCAGCCAAGGCCATGTGGATCAAGTACGAATACCCCGAGATCACCTTTGAGGAGATGTGCAAGGTGTTCGGCATCCCGCCGCTGCGCCGCAAGGCACACTTCTGCGCCATTTCCTCCACCTCCGGCACTGCTACCGAGGTGACCGCCTTCTCCATCATCACCGACTACCAGAAGGGCATCAAGTACCCCATCGCAGACTTTGAGATCACCCCGGACGTGGCCATCGTGGACCCCGATCTGGCTGAGACCATGCCCAAAAAGCTGGTTGCCCACACCGGTATGGACGCCATGACTCACGCTGTGGAGGCTTATGTTTCCACCGCGCACTGCGACTACACCGACCCGCTGGCCATCTTCGCCATCCGCATGATCCAGGGCGATCTGGTGGACAGCTACAATGGCGATATGTCCAAGCGCGACTCCATGCACAACGCCCAGTGCCTTGCCGGTATGGCTTTCTCCAACGCACTGTTGGGCATCGTGCACTCCATGGCCCACAAGACCGGCGCTGCCTTTGCAGACTACGGCGCACACATCATCCACGGCGCGGCCAACGCCATGTACCTGCCTAAGGTCATCGCCTTCAACGCCAAGGACCCCGAGGCCAAAAAGCGCTACGGCGTCATCGCAGACGAGATGAAGCTGGGCGGCGCAAACGATGACGAAAAGGTCAAGCTGCTCATCGAGTACCTGCGCGGCATGAACGACGCGCTGAACATCCCCCACTGCATCCAGCACTACGGCCCGGACTCCTACCCCACCGAGCAGGGCTTTGTGCCGGAGAATGTGTTCCTGGAGCGGCTGCCCGAGATCGCCAAGAACGCCATCGCCGACGCCTGCACCGGCTCCAACCCCCGCCAGCCCAGTCAGGAGGAGATGGAGAAGCTGCTCAAGTGCTGCTACTACGATACTGAGGTGGATTTCTGATCCGTCCTTTCTTTATTACGCCTCCTTCCCTATGGACAAAAGCCCCGCAGAGCATACCGCCCTGCGGGGCTTTTGCCGGTTTCGCCTGCATTCTCCCGTGAAAAAAGGGGTTCGGAAACGCCTACGGCTTTTCCGATCCCCTTTCATACTACTAAGGCGTTACAGCTTGCTCAGCTGGGGACCCTGTGCGGTGTCCTTGACAGCCCAGCCCAGTTCGGTCAGCTGTGCGCGGATGGCATCAGCGGTGGCCCAGTCCTTGGCCTTCTTGGCAGCAGCACGCTTCTCCACCAGCGCGGTCACCTCGGCGGGCACTTCGTCCTTCTTGCGGTTGTACAGCAGACCCAGCACGCCGGTGATCTCGTCAAAGGCGGCGGCAGCGGTCTCCAGTGCGGCCTTGCTGGAAGCGGCGGACAGGGTGTTGATCTCCTTGACCAGATCAAACACGGCAGCCAGCGCATCCGGGGTGTTCAGGTCGTCGTCCATGGCGGTGCAGAACTTGGTGCGTGCCTCGGCGGCCTTTTCCTTCAGGGTCTCGTCGGTGCCGAAGTCGGTCTTGCTCAGGGCAAAGTCCAGATTCTCGCGGCAGGTGTACAGGCGCTCCAGACTGTTCTTGCAGCTCTCGATGAGGTCTACGGTGTAGTTCAGGGGCATCCGGTAGCCGGCGGTCAGCATGAAGTAGCGGATGGGCTCGTAGCCGTAGAGGTTTGCTACATCCCGCACGGTAAAGAAGTTGTGCAGGCTCTTGGACATCTTCTGGTTGTCCACATTGATGAAACCGTTGTGCATCCAGTAGCGGGCAAACTCACAGCCGTTGGCGCACTCGCTCTGGGCAATCTCGTTTTCGTGGTGGGGGAAGATCAGATCCTGACCGCCGCAGTGCAGGTCGATGGTCTTGCCCAGATGGGTGCGGCTCATGGCGCTGCACTCAATGTGCCAGCCCGGGCGGCCCATGCCGTAGGGGCTTTCCCATGCGGGCTCACCGGGCTTTGCAGCCTTCCAGACGGCAAAGTCGGCGGGATCCTCCTTCAAATCGTCCTCCATGCGGCTGCGCAGCTCGCGGTTGCCGCTCTCCAGATCGTCCAGATTCAGGTGGCTCAGCTTGCCGTAGCCGGGGTCGCTCTTCACCCGGAAGTACACATCGCCGTTCTTGGCAACGTAGGCGTGGCCGGAGTCGATCAGATCCTTGACGATATCCAAAATCTGGGGGATATGCTCGGTAGCGCGAGGCTGCACGGTGGGCTTTTCGCAGTTCAGACCGGCGGCATCCTTCAGGTACTCGGCCTCAAAGCGCTGCGCCACCTCCTTCATGGAGGTGCCCTCTTCCTGCCCCTTCTTGATGAGCTTATCGTCGATATCGGTGATGTTGGAAACGTAGATCACCTTGTTGCCCCGGTATTCCAGATAGCGGCGCAGGGTGTCGAACACGATCAGCGGGCGTGCGTTGCCAATGTGGATATAGTTGTACACGGTGGGGCCGCAGACGTAGATGCGGTACTCGCCGGGCACCTGCGGCACAAATTCTTCCTTCTGTCGGGTCAGGGTGTTGAAGATCTGCATGGTCAATTCTCCTTTTTGTTCCAAACAGAAGCCGCAAAACAAAACGCCCCCGGAGCGGTGCACAAGGCACAACTCCGAAGGCGGTTTTAAAATCAAAATCGCGGTTCCACTTCTGTTTGTCGCTCAAAGCCGGTAACGGCGGCGCACCGCACGGCGATACTTCCCCGCAGGGGTTCCCGCCGCGTGCTGTCCGGGCGCACTTTGCGCAGCGGTCTGCAAACAGGCTTCCAGCCAGTGGCCTGTTCTCTCTGCGCAGACGGTGTGCGGCGCTACTCTGCCCGGATAAACGCATTTATCCTTTTACCCCTTTATTATAGCGGTGCGGTGCAGGGAAGTCAAGGAGGGAACAAAGAACGATTCAGAATGCCCGCCGCGTTGCTCTGGGCATCCTCAGCGGAAGAATTATTTTAAATTTCGGGATATCGGAACGCCTGCGGGCGTTCCGATATCCCATTTTTACCCGTGAAAAGGGCCCCCGGAGCGTCCGCAGACGCTCCGGGGGCCAAAATCATAGATATTCTTTCCGCTGAAATTGCGCAGAGCGAAGCGGAGCGCAATCAAAACGGTGGTGCTTTACCCGGGATAGCGGCTCACTTCCAGCAGTTCTTCTGCCCGCTTTACCTGCTCTGCCGTGGGCGGTACTGCGTCCGGCAGGGGATAGGGGATGCCCAGCTTCTGCCACTTGAACAGCCCCAAGGTGTGGTAGGGCAGCACCTCCACCCGCTGCACCGTTTTCAGGCTGCGGATAAAGTCTGCTGTTTTGCGCAGCCCTTCCTCGTCGTCGGTCAGACCGGGCACAAGGACGTGCCGGATCCACAGCGGGATGCCGAGGTCGGAGATGTGCCGCGCCATGGCAAGGATGTTGGCGTTGTCCTTGCCGGTGAGCTGCCGGTGGCGCTCCGGGTCGATTTCCTTGAGGTCAAGGATCACCAGACTGGTGTTAGCCATCAGGCGGTCAAATGCGGCCAGATAGGCCGGGTCATTCGGGCGGAAGGGCTGCCCGGCGGTGTCCAGCGCCGTGTGCACGCCCTTGGCACGCGCCAGCGTGAAGAACTCGGTCAGGAAATCCAGCTGCCGCAGCGGCTCGCCGCCGCTGACTGTGATGCCGCCCTTTTTGCCCCAGTAGTTGCGGTAGCGGTATACCCGCTGGAACAGCGCTTCTGCCGTCCATGCCTCGCCGCCCTCTGCCCATGTTTCGGGGTTGTGGCAGTACTTGCACCGCAGGGCACACCCCTGCAAAAACACCACAAAGCGCACGCCGGGGCCGTCCACCGAGCCGAAGGATTCCAGCGAGTGGACGTACCCAAGGGTCTTACAGGACGCCATGGCAGGTGCGTGCCAGCACGTCCAGCTGCTGCTCGCGGGTCAGGTCGATGAACTTGACAGCGTAGCCGGAAACGCGGATGGTGAAGTTGGCATACTCTTCCTTCTCGGGATGCTCCATGGCATCCAGCAGCTTCTCCTTGCCAAAGACGTTCACGTTCAGGTGGTGTGCGCCCTGATCGAAGTAGCCATCCAGTACCTGCACCAGATTCTCCACGCGCTCGCCCTCGCTGTGACCCAGAGCCTCGGGGTTGATGGTCTGGGTGTTGGAGATGCCGTCCAGTGCCCAGTGGTAGGGCAGCTTTGCCACAGAGTTCAGCGAGGCCAGCAGACCGTTCTGCTCTGCGCCGTAGCTGGGGGTAGCGCCGGGGGCAAACGGGGTGAAGGCGGCGCGGCCGTCCGGCAGAGCGCCGGTGTACTTGCCGTACACCACGTTGGAGGTGATGGTCAGGATGGAGGTGGTAGCCTCGGAGTTGCGGTAGGTGTGGCGCTTCTTGATCATCTCCAGGAAGGTGCGCAGCAGCCAAACGCCGATCTCATCGGCACGGTCGTCATCGTTGCCGTACTTGGGGAAGTCGCCCTCGGTCTCAAAGCCGGTGGCAAGGCCGCTCTCGTCGCGCACCACCTTCACCTTGGCGTACTTGATGGCGCTCAGGGAGTCGATGACATGGGAGAAGCCTGCAATGCCGGTGGCAAAGGTGCGGCGCACATCGGTGTCGATGAGTGCCATCTCGGCTTCCTCGTAGTAGTACTTGTCGTGCATATACTGGATGAGGTTCAGCACGTTGACGTACAGGCCGGCCAGCCAGTCCAGCATCTGCACATACTTGGGCAGCACCTCGTCATAGGTCAGGTACTCGCTGGTGATGGGAGCATAGTTGGGGCCGCACTGCTCGTGGCTCTTCTCATCCACGCCGCCGTTGATGGCGTACAGCAGGCACTTGGCAAGGTTGGCGCGTGCGCCGAAGAACTGCATCTCCTTGCCGGTCTGGGTGGCAGACACGCAGCAGCAGATGGAGTAATCGTCGCCCCAGACGGGCTTCATCACATCGTCGTTCTCGTACTGGACGCTGCTGGTGTTGACGGACACCTTGGCGGCGTACTTCTTAAAGGCCTCGGGCAGGGCAGAGGAGTACAGCACGGTCAGGTTGGGCTCCGGTGCGGGGCCCATGTTTTCCAGCGTGTGCAGGAAGCGGTAGCAGTTCTTGGTGACCATGCTGCGGCCGTCCATGCCGATGCCGCCCACCTCCAGGGTCGCCCACACGGGGTCGCCGGAGAACAGCTGGTTGTAGCTGGGGATGCGGGCAAACTTGACCATGCGGAACTTCATGACCATGTGGTCGATGAGCTCCTGTGCCTGACTTTCGGTCAGGATGCCCCTGTCCAGATCGCGCTGGATATAAATGTCAAGGAAGGTGGAGATGCGGCCCACGCTCATGGCGGCGCCGTTCTGGGTCTTGATGGCGGCCAGATAGCCGAAGTACAGCCACTGGCAGGCCTCCTTGGCGTCCTTGGCGGGCTGGGAGATGTCGTAGCCGTAAGCCTCGGCCATCTTCTTCATGCCCTTCAGGGCGCTGATCTGGCGGGCGATCTCCTCGCGCAGGCGGATGACGTCATCGGTCATGGTGCCGTCGCCGCAGTTGGCAAGATCCTCCTGCTTGAACTGGATCAGGGTGTCAATGCCGTACAGGGCAACGCGGCGGTAGTCGCCCACGATGCGGCCGCGTCCATAGGTGTCTGGCAGACCGGTGATGATGTGGGTGTGGCGTGCCTTCTTCATCTCCGGGGTGTAGGCATCGAACACGGCCTGATTGTGGGTGCGGGTGTAGTCGGTAAAGATCTTGTGCAGCTCGGCAGAGGGCTGGTAGCCGTAGGTGGTGCAGGCCTGCTCTGCCATCTTGATGCCGCCGTAGGGCATAAAGGCGCGCTTGAGGGGCTTGTCGGTCTGTAAGCCAACGATCTGCTCCAGATCCTTCAGGTTTTCGTCAATATAGCCGGGGCCGTAGGAGGTCAGGCTGCTGACCACCTCGGTCTCCATATCCAGCACGCCGCCCTTGGCACGCTCGGCCTTCTGCAGCTGCTGCAAAGCACCCCAAAGCTTATCGGTAGCCTCGGTGGGGCCTGCCAGAAAGCTTTCGTCGCCGTCATAGGGGGTGTAGTTCTTCTGGATGAAGTCACGCACATTGACCTCTTCCTTCCAGATGCGGCCTTCAAAGCCTTCCCACTGTTCAAACTGGATCATTGGAACCTCCTTGCTCCATTACGCGGTTAGCGTTTTCTAACTAATGAGCCTTTGAAAAACCGCTCTGTCTGGGCGGTTTTCTGGGGGCGAAACGGTCTTGCGCTGCCGACAGCGGCAGCCCTTACTACAAGGTGTAGACAAAAATAAAAACCTGCCCACAAAATCTTGCGTTACTATAATAGCAAGAACCACTTTAAAAAGCAATAGAAAACAAGTGGGTTTTCTTCCAAAGCAAAGGGCTTTCTTTGGGCAGAATGTAGAAAAACCGCCGAAACCCCGGCGGCACGGCAACTTTGCGAAAAAATTTGCAAATTAAGGGTTGACAAGACTAACTGACTGTGGTATCCTGTTCTCGCAGCGGCAGTTAGCTAATTCTAACCGCGTTGCACCAGAAAAAGGAGCGTCTGCAAGCGCTCCGCTCCATTCCTCCATTCCTTTCTCTTTTCTACGGGAAGCGGCAGCACGGTTTGCTCTGCTGCTTCCGGCGCGGCACCGGCTGTGTTTGGTACCACAGCCGACGCAAAGAAAACAAAAACGGGACGTGCAGCTTGACCACCTGCACGCCCCGATTTTTGTTTTTACTGCCCCAGCTCCGCCAGCTGTTCATACAGCTGCGCTGCGCCGCCGCCGGGGTATTTTACGCTGACGAAGGCGCTGTTCAGGATGCACACACCGTCAGAATACACCGTCAGCAGAAACTTCTGGTTCTCGGCATCGTCATAAAAGCTGACGGTGACCGACTGCACCGGGAAGGTATCGTGGGTGTAGGCAGAATAGTTCTGGTTCAGTTTTTTGCGGCAGGAGACGGTGGAAAGCAATTCTGCCGTTTGTTGGAACGCTTCGCTGTCCATGGAGAGGAGGTGATAGTCCATGTCGTTTGTGCTGCCAAAATGCGCCACTTCCTCGGTGCGGAGCGTGCCCTGCGAGCTGGCGCGTACCAGTGCTTTCAGGTCGATGGGGCGGTAAAGCACCGCAAAAGCTGCCAGTGCAAACAGGATAAAAAATAAAGCGGTGCGGGGAATGTGGAAGCTTTTCATCTGCTCACCCCTCCTTTGGCGGCTCCATTTGGGCCAGATGCCGCTGGGCGATGAAGAAGCCCACGGCGCTGGCGGCAAATACTACATAATAGCTGGCGATGCGGTAGAGCATCAGCACGCTCATCACCTCGCCCCGTTCCAGAAAGCTGCCGAACACCAGCAGAAAGGCCGTTTCGATCGAGCCCATCCCGGCTACGTTGGGCAGAGCGTTGGAGACGAAGAGCATCAGGCTGGTGAGCAGCTGCACCTGCCAGAAGCCCAGCGGGGAAAGCCCCATGAACCGGATGCACAGGTAGGGCAGGCAGAACAGCCCGAACAGCTTGAGCGCCTGCAGGGCAAAAATTTTCAGGCAGCGGGGCTTATCTGTCAGCAGGCGGCGGCTCTCGGTGCCTAACACTTCCAGCTGTTCCAGCCAGTCGGCGCGGCGCTGCTGCCACTTTTCGGTCTTGGGCAAAAAGCCCAGCAGCCAGCGGGCGAGGTTCTGCACCAGCGGCGAGACGCACAGCAGCACCAGCGCCACGATAATCACCGCTACCACAGCGTATGCCATGGGCAGATACCGCATGACACCGGTGGTGTTGGCGGCAAGCCAGCGGTGCTGCAACAGCAGCATCACGGTGGCGTACAAGAGCACCGTGCTCTTGTGGAAAACGTATTCCAGCGTCATCAGCCCCGCGCCGGGGCCCAGCGGCAGCCCGGCCTTGTGCAGGTAGTACAGCTGCACCGGCACCGCACCGGCACCCAGCGTAACCACGTTGCCAAAGGTGCCGCACCAGCCAACATCCAGCCCCTGCCGCAGGGTGAACTGCGGCAGACGGCTGCGCACGATGACCCACGCCACGCACCCTTCCAGCAGGGGGTAGCTGAGGCCGACCGCCAGCACCGCCAGCACCTGCCACACCGACAGCTGCGCCAGCGCCGCAGTGATCTCGGCCCAGTGATCCTTAAACGTGAACACGATGATGCAGGTGAGCACCAGCAGCACCAGCAGAGAGATCACGGCCTTTTTGCGGGAGGGCTGCTGCGCGGCGGCTTGGCTCATGGAAACAAAACTCCTTTCACAACCGGAAATTCTGGAACCAGTATAGCACATCTCCCGCCGCCCTTTGTGAACGGAAGCGGAACTTTGTTGGGCAATTTGGGGGATTTGATAAAATGGGGAGACCTCTCCCGTGAAAAAGCAATGCCGGGCAGCGTGCAGCTGTCCGGCATTGCTTTTTTCATGATTCTTCCCCGTCCGTCAGCTCTTTTACCAGCCTTGTCAGGGTAGCCACATAGGATTCGTTGGAGAACTGCTGCTCGTACAGGCAGCGGCAGCTGCCGTGCATGGCGGCCAGCGCCTCCGGGTGTTCGATGGCCCAGGCCAGCTTGTCGGCCAGTTGCTGCGGGTCGTCGTCCTTGTAGAGGAAGCCGTCCACGCCTTCGGTCACCAGCCCGGCGGTGCCGGTGTGCTCCGATACGATGGAGGGCTTGCCGAAGATCAGTCCCTCGGTGACGAAGGTGGGCATGGGGTCATCCCGGGAGGCGCACACCACGCAGTTGCACTGCTCCATCAAGGATTTGACCTCCGGGCGCTCCAGCCGCTTGCGGTAGAAAACGGTCTGGGGATAGTCCCGCACCAAGCTGTCCACGGCGTTGTACATCCCCTTGTCGGCGGCTTTGCCCACAAAAAGGAAGGCAGCTTTTTCCCGCACTGCAGAGGGCAGCAGCCGGATGGCGTTGCAGAAGATGTCCGGACCCTTGCGGTGTTCCAGCGAGCCTACCGTCACAAAGAGGGGACGCCCCCCGGCAAAGCTGATGTCATAGCGGGGGAATTGCTCGGCTGCATAGTCCGGCAGACCGTAGATTAGCTGCTCGATTTCAAAATCCGGCCGGACGGAGTGCATGGCGGCGGTGGCGTGGGAGCCTACGGCGCAGAGGTGCACGTTTTTGCCCAGCGCCTTGGGGATGCTGTGGGAGATGAAGGGGTAGCCCGCAAAGGCATCGTGCAGCCACCACAGCACCGGCACAAAGGAGCCGTTCAGGGTGTTCACCACCGGTGCTTCCACCACCGTGTTGGCCAGCACAAAGTCTGCGCTGGTGGCCAGCCCCCACAGGGCGCTGGAAGTAACGCAGTCCGGGCGGGTGACCACAGCGGCCCCGGCGTCCAGAAACAGCGGCAGCGAGCCTTCATCCGAGGGCCCCAGCACCACCACCTCAAAGCCTAAGCTGCGCAGCACCGGCACGGCACTTACCAGCACGATGGGCGCACCGGTCATGGTCAGCTCATGGCTCAAAATCAGCGCACGGCGGCCCTTGGCAGAGAATACATCGTCGGCGCACAGCTCCCGGCGGAAGTGCAGCAGCGCCTGCGGGATGCAGCGGCTGTGCTGCGCCATGGCGTGGGCCAGACGCAGCAGTTCGGTAACGCTGTCCTTGCCCCGGGCGGCGGCGCGTACCTTGTCCAGCAATGCGCGGGACACCAGTGCGCAGCTGCTGCCGGGCAGGTGCCGGGTGCTCAGGTACAGGGCGGTGGAGCCGTCAAAGCCAAAGGAGGCGTCGCAGACCGCAAGGTCTGCGCCCTCCCGCAGGGCGGCGGCAAAATAAGTCAGGGCGGTGGGGGTGCACTCCACATCCTCGCTTACCAGCAGCACCCCGGCTACATCGGGGGTCAGCTCGTCCTCAAGCCGGGTCACCAGACGGAACTTGCGGTGCAGCTGGTTTTGCAGCGCCGCTTGCAGCGCCTTGTGACGCCCCGGCGCGTAGACCAGAAGATAGGTGCTCTGGGTATCGGTATAGACCTGCTTGCACAATTGCTTGCGCTGCAGGGTACTGTAACTGGTGTACATGATCCAACTCCTCCGGGCAGAATATCGGGCGGGCTCAGTGACCGCGCACTAGGTTCAGCAGTCTGCGCAGCGGGGCGGTCAGCCGCCAGCTGCTGCTGGCGCGCATCGTTTCCAGCGAAACCTGATATTCGTGCTGGATGCCCTGCAAGGTCAGCAGCTGCTGG
>OLDS01000545.1_pt1 | contig 13853 bp, 10 predicted proteins | sample 1608571 | NCBI WGS metagenome assembly OLDS01 (sample SAMN02674887, study PRJEB24791) | human gut metagenome, SKBSTL062 | isolation source: stool | host: Homo sapiens | place: USA | reverse complement strand
AGGAATGGAAGGAATGGGCAACGGCAACCTGGAACTGGTGGCACTGGACGGAAACGGTATTCCGCAACTCAGCATCAGCCTGCCGGATACGTTGATAGCGGGCTATAAATCCGGTGAGATTTCATTGAAAGAGGTGTACGAACGGATGGAGATGAGTTATGATACCGACCGCCCTATGGGACTATTGAAAGGAAGCACAGGGGTGATCAACCGCTCGGCATGGAAAGCGGACATCGTCCTGTATCCGGAAGTGTCACTGGAAAACTCCACTTTCGATAAACTGTATTCGTACAGAGTCAATCTGTCGCCAGCTGTAGAAATGGACTTGTGGAAAGGAGCGAAAGCAACGGCACAGGTGGTCTTCCCCATCGCAACCAATATGAAGGGCGAATACAAAAAGATACGTCCGGGGGTAATGACGATTTCACAGGAAATAAGGTTCCGGAATAATTTTCTGGCCCGCATCGTGGCAGGCAACTTCACCGATCATCGGATCGGAGCACAGGCTGAAGTGAAATATCGTACCGGCAACGGACGGGTGGAGCTGGGAGCGCAGATAGGTACAACCGGATACTCGGCCATCACGGACGATGGATGGTATATCGGTACCCGTCAACGAATCAATGCAGCCGTGAAAGGTTCGCTCTATGTACCGCAATTCAATACTCAACTCGACCTACAGGCCGGAAGATATTTGTATGGAGACTATGGGCTGAGAGGAGACTGCACACGCCACTTCGGAGAGTATGCCGTAGGAGTGTATGCCATGTATGTGGAAGGAGAAGTTAACGGAGGATTTCATTTTGCCATCCCCCTGCCCGGAAAGAAATGGAACCGGAATCATGCTGTCAGGATGAAGCCGGCTGAGTTTTTTGCCGCCGAATATAGCATGGTGTCGTGGGGCGAGTATGCCGATAGGAAAATGGGATATACCTATCAGACACGACCGGCAGAAAACCGGAGCAACGGATTCTTTCAGCCGGAATATATACGGCATTTCCTGATAAAAAGTATCGAAAAAGAGAGAAACAAAAAACAGTTTTAATATTTTCTTAATGACAAAAATGATTATGAAAAAGAGTGACTTATTTAAGATAGGTGTGTTGCTGATGGCAACGACCTTGGGAACAACCGGATGCTCTTTCGGAGAAGACGAGAAGAAACCGGAAATCGTAGTGGATCCTGCCGAAAAAACAATAGAATACTACATTGCAGGTAAAGTGACGGAAGGAACGACCGCGCTGTCCGGTGTAGAAGTGAAAGCCGGTGAAGTAACGGCTACGACGGATGCGGAAGGGGCTTATAAACTGACAGTGGACAGCAAGAAGGTGTACACCGTGACATTCAGCAAAGAAGGGTATATGAGCATAGACAATGCAACGGCAACCATCGCAGACAATGCGGCAAACCGCAGTATGGTGAGTCTGAGTGTGAAATTAAGCAAGAAAGCTCCGGAAAAAGAAGTGAAGGCCGATGCGGAAGAAGAAGTGGTGGTAACCGATAAAGGAGACAGCAATATCTCTCAGGCAGAAGCAGCTGTAATTATTCCTCCCCAAGCCATAGAAACAACTACAACCGTAAGCGTGACTCCGTATGAAGAACCGGCTGCCGTGACAACAACCGTGACACCGGGAAATAATGTGGAGACTCCGGTAGCGATCGCAAACATCGAAGTGGAAACAGCCAAAGAGGTCACTCTGGCCAAACCGGTAACACTGGCAATCATAAACAAAGCTTCGGAACATACAACGTTCGAAAATGTGGAAGTGTACAATCAGAAAACAACCACAAGGGCCGGAGAAAACTGGAACAAAGTGGCAGATGCCATTTATGACTCGGAAACGAACAGCTATAAGTTCACATTGCCCGCAGGCGCATCACTGTCCGGAAAATATTCGATGCGTGTCAAGAGTAGCAAGACCACAGGAAAAGAACTGGTAGGCGAGACAAACAAGGAAGAGAAAAAAAGCAATGAAGGCAATATGACTGCCATTCCGGAATACAAAATCAACTTTGAGGCTACGGCCGGATGGGAATATACTGTCAGTCCGGAAAAGGCGCTGATGAATGCAGGCGTAGACGCTGCGGATGCCCAAGGCATGGCCACGACGATCAACAGTGCCATTGAAGCGCAGGAAGGAACGACGGGAACTTATAAAGTGGCTCACGAACTGATAGCGGGTATCAGCGGTAACCATATCCTTTATTACCTGAATCAGGCTAAATATTGCGAAAAGACATATACATTCAAAATCAGTGGCGGAAGAACAGTGACCATCACCCTGAAATTCTATACAGGAATGCAGATTACTTACACCAACGTGGAAGCAAGCCAGCACTCGGGAGGTAAGATTTAAAAGTTGTCCGATAAACACTAACTAAAAAATAAATAAATCATGAAGCTGAATAATATAAAAACAGGATTGCTGTTGGCCGGATTGCTGCTGCTATTCGGAAATGTAAAGGCACAGGATAATCCATTCAAACCGGAATGGTTTGTATCGGGAGGTATTAACGGGGTCACAGCTTTAAATGGTTCGGCAAACAACATATTGGGAGGGAAAGTCTCCGGCGGCGTGTGGTTAAACAAGATCATCGGTCTGCGCGTCGATGCAGAAGCCGGCAACGTATGGCTGAAAGGCGGATACAATGCCGTGACAGTCGGTGCCGGAGCGGATATCCTGGTGAACCTGATGAAGAATTATACCGACGAAGACAGAAAATTCCGGTTGAACGCCATTTTCGGATTAGGGTACAACTACTATTCGTTTGGTGATGATTATCCCAGACTGTCAAAGACGAATACCATGAGCGGTAACTTCTCTCTGCAAGCTGCTTTCAGGCTGAATTCGCATCTGAGCATCTTTGCTGAACCGGGAATCAAAATCAGTACCAAGTTCTATGACATCGAAAACAAAGATGATGTGTTTGCCGGCGGAATGATGACCGTAGGTGTGATATACAAATTCTAATAGCATAAAATTGACCACAGATTAGCACAGATCATTCCACGAGACTAATCCGTGAAACGATCTGTGTAAACTCCGTGGGGAAATCAAAAAAAACGGATTGACTACAATGAAATTAAGTAAATTCTTATCGAGCAGAACAGGAAAACGTTTCTATAACCTCTGTTATTGCTGGGGAGCCTGTCTGGTTATTTTGGGAGCCGTATTCAAAATCGCTCACATGCCTTATGATAATCTGTTTTTAATGATCGGATTATTTACGGAGGTATTCATCTTCTTCATCTCCGGATTTGACGAACCGGCTAGAGAGTACAAATGGGAAAGGGTGTTTCCGCTATTGAATGATAAAAACGCAAACATAAATCCCCATACAGGAGTATCGGATACACTGATGACAGAAAAGTACATACAGCAGCTGAAAAGACTGGAAAACAACGTGTGTAAACTCAATGAAACGTACGAAGCACAAATAAAGGGAATGACGGAACATGCTAAGTCGTTGAACGAGATGAATTCGGAGGAACTGAAAAAGGAGACAGAAAAAATGGCAGCATACATAGAATTACTGAACAAGCAATATAGCCAGATGCTGAATGCCATGAATGTAAAAACCGGGAAATAAGACGAAGAGACATGGCTAAATATACATTGCCGCCAAGGCAAAAGATGATTAACCTGCTGTACGTGGTATTGATTGCTATGCTGCCCATCAATATATCGTCGGATGTCTTAGAGGGGTATGGACGAATGAACAACGACTACCTTCCACAAATAAAAAAGCTGGAAGAATATAACCGGACTTTACTGGAAAGAATTAACAGCCGAAATGATAAAGCGGCTTTATCTGCACAGAACATAGATGCGGCGGCAGGAAAACTAATGGATACACTGGAGGAACTGAAAGAAGATATCGCCCGGAAAGCGGACAAAGAGAAATATGAAGCCGGCAAGCTAAAGGCAAAAGATGACTTGAACGCTGTGCCGGAGGTATTTCTGTCGGTCACCGGGGGGAAAGGGAAAGCACTCAGGCTCTCACTGGATACATTCAAAGAAGACGCTTTATCGCTGATCAAGAATGATGCACACAGACAACTGGTAGGCACTTACCTCAATACGGAAAGTCCGGGTACCGGAATATCCTGGGAAAAGGAAACCTTCTCTTATCTTCCTGCCATCGGTGGAGTGACATTTATCAATAAAATGCAGGAAGAGGTGTTGATGTGCGTGAATGAAGTATATCGGTCACTGCTGTACGAAGAGGCAGAAGATGGAAAAGGCGGAGCTTTTGTATTCATCAATGAAGACCAGATGATAGTAAATAAAGATGGAACGGTGGACCTGCCTGTAGTACAGATCACACCCGCCTTAACAAGTATCTTGTATACCGACTATGAAAACCCGCTAAATATACTGACTGCGGGAATACCGTTCAACGAGGTGACATTCCGGATGACGAACGGAAAGATACTCAAAAGAGGAAACCATTGCATAGCCGTTCCCGACGAAAAAGCACAGACAGCGACAGTTACCGCCACACAGATAAAAAACGGGGTGGCAAGGCAACTGGCCGAATACCAGTATACCGTAAAGGCACTGCCCGATCCGACACCTTATATACTCTGCACGGATGAAAACGGGAAAACGGTGCAATACCGGGGAAATGTGCCCATTAACAAACGGCTGGTATCCAACATGACACAGCTGGGAGCTTCAATCAGCGATGGTCCGAAAGCCAACTACGAGATCAGCAGCTTTGAAATGGTATTGATCAAAGGAAGCAGTAAAGCGGTAACTTCAATACCCAACACCGGGAACAAATTCTCGGCCAGGCAAATGGAACTGATCAGACAACTGGAGAAAGGAGATAAATTCTATATCACTTCGATTGTTGTGACCGGTCCGGGAAACAAAAAGAAACAGATTGCATCAATCAATGTCGTATTAATATAACACAACCATGACAAATATATTGGGATTGAAACAAAACAGATGGATCGTTGGGGCGGTACTGCTGCTGACAACCTGTAACTTACAGGCACAGGAACAGCCAAACGCCAGGGAAAAGTTTGAAAAAGGAAATTGGTTTGTATCCGGTGCCCTGAATGGAGAATGGCTGACCAAGACAATCGGTAACGTATATGCAGGCGGTAAAATCTCCGGAGGTGTATATCTGACGCCTCTTTCGGGATTCAGAGCCACTGCGGAGATCGGTAAGAACCGGATAGGGAATGACACAGAAGCCACGCAACTCAGCGCAAACCTGGATTATATGTTGACTCTGATAGGAAACAATGGATTCAAAAGATTTAATCTGGCGGCTATTCTGGGTGCCGGTTTCAACTATTATGACTTTGGGGACAATGATCCGAAATATACAAGGGTCAACACTATTTCGGGTAACTTCTCGATTCAGGCTTCGTACAATGTAAACAGAAAATTCAGCGTATTTATAGAACCGGGATTAAAGGTTTTACCCAAATACTACAGCAAAGAACTGAACAACAAAATTTATATGCAAAGCAACCTCACAATAGGACTTGCATATACTTTCAGAGATAAATATCGGAAGAGCGTGGACAACAGCATCCACCCCCTCTATCTACCGGAAGCGGATCTGCTGGAGATAAAGGAGAAAATAGGGATGCTCTGTGAAGAGGTAATGCAAATGAAGCAGGAATTAAAGGAACGCCGGAAAATAACAGACGGGCAAAACCTGATGATTGTTCCGCAAAAGGATGCACTCTCCATCGATATTATGTTCGACGAATTCAGCTCGTTCGTTAGCGAAGAGCAGGGACAGAAAATAGACGGAATTGGCGAATGGATGAAGAATAATAACGCAAGTATCCGGATCATTGCTTTCAGTGATAACCTGACCGACAAAAAAGCGGATCAGGAGCTGCGTAAACGTCGTTCGGAAGCCATCCGGAAGATATTGATAGAGAAATATCACATCTCTCCCGAACGCATTTCGGAATCGACACCGGAAGCGATGGGATATGAAAACAAAACGGGATGTAATGCAATGATTGTATACATTCCTGAAAACAAATAATAATCACAATTCACACACACTAATCACATGACGATTGCTGTTGATTTTGATGGTACCATCGTAGAACACCGTTATCCGAAGATCGGAGAAGAAATTCCATTCGCAACAGAAACCCTGAAAATATTGGCTCAGGAGCGACATAAGCTTATCTTATGGACCGTACGCGAAGGAGAATTGCTTGAAGAAGCGATTGAATGGTGCCGCCAACGGGGAGTCTTTTTCTATTCTGTCAACAAGGACTATCCGGAAGAAGAAAAGAGTCATAACGGATTCTCCCGTAAACTGAAAGCAGACCTGTTTATTGATGACCGGAACCTGGGAGGTTTGCCTGACTGGGGAACCATCTACCAGATGATCCATGAACAAAAGCCATACGAACCTGTTCTATGTGACAGGCAGAAACCGACCGGCGATTTAAGCTGGATAGAGAAACTGCTCGGCAAACGTAACAAATAAAGAAAGAGGTTAACAATGAACAATCATGTAGTAATTATGGCCGGTGGCATAGGAAGTCGATTTTGGCCCATGAGTACACCGGAATGTCCCAAACAATTCATAGATATATTGGGATGTGGAAAAACACTGATTCAGCTAACTGTAGAGAGATTCGGTAATGTTTGTCCACAGGAGAACATGTGGGTGGTCACTTCGGAAAAGTATATAGATACTATTCGGGAGCAACTGCCGGGTATCCCGGAAAGTAATATACTGGCAGAACCCTGTCCCAGAAATACAGCTCCCTGCATTGCGTATGCCTGCTGGAAAATAAAAAAGAAATATCCGGAAGCCAACATTGTCGTGACTCCTTCCGATCAAGTGGTAATCGATACCACTGAATTTCGCAGGGTGATTGAGAAAGCGCTTTTGTTCACTGATAAAAGCAGTGCTATCATCACATTGGGAATAAAACCCGCCCGTCCGGAAACCGGATATGGATATATCGCCGCAGGTGAACCGATAACGAGAGACAAAGAAATATTCCACGTAGAAGCATTCAAAGAAAAGCCTGATAAAGAAACTGCTGAAAAATATCTGGCAGCAGGCAACTACTTCTGGAATGCAGGAATATTCGTTTGGAATGTGAGAACGATCACAGCCGTAATGCGGGTATATGCACCGGGGATAGCTCAGATTTTCGACCGGATATATCCCGACTTTTATACAGAACGCGAGGAAGAAAGCGTGAAGAAGCTATTCCCCACTGCCGAAAGTATCTCGATAGATTATGCAGTGATGGAAAAAGCGGAAGAGATTTATGTATTACCTACCCAAATAGGGTGGTCGGACTTAGGTACCTGGGGAGCATTACACACTTTGTTGCCAAAAGATAAAGAAGGCAATGCAACAGTAGGACCGGATATCCGGATGTATGAAAGCCGAAACTGCATGATGCACGCCTCACAGGAAAAACGAGTAGTCATACAAGGGCTGAACGATTACATCATAGCCGAAAAAGACAATATATTATTAATATGCCAGTTATCAGAAGAGCAACGAATTAAAGATTTCTCAAAAGAATAAATGTTGATCCCTTTCAATATTTATAAATCCCGGTTATAATACCGGGTGTAGGGGCGTCCCGATGCGAATCGTGACTGCTTTTATTTGTTTTGTTTGTGTGTGTTCCTCCGGCCAGGCGTGGTCGGAGGAACATTTTTTTTAGGGTAACTGCTCCCGATTATTCAATTTCAATATAAAGAAATACAGGAGAATAGGAAGTACCGGAAGACCTATTAATGCCAGATAGGTCATATTTCCTGTATCAAGATCAAAGAAAATCACCTGTGGAGAAAGCGCTTCTATCATAAAAAAGAAAAAGACAGCAAACTCCATAACCAGAGTAATCATCAACAGTACAATGAAAGTATGATATCTTTCTACATAAAGATTAAAAGTAGGAGAAATATACCGCATTACAACCAAACCGACAATTACCAGAAACAAACAAAGATCAATACAGAAAAATAGTCCCCACTGTCCGGAAGCATAATCACAATCAGCCAACTCCCATATATTGGTATCATTCACCCCCGTCTTTATCTGCTTGAATGGAATTCGGAAAAGATAAAACGGATTGGAAACAAGAGAAATAACAGAACTGGTATCAATGGAACCATCACTGTAAACGACTTTGGATGCCAGTCCCAAAGAATCGAAATCCACAAAATATACTGTATCGACAAAGCATTGCAGTCCGGCTATAAAACCGGAATTTCGGATGACCGCATCACGCGAAAAGGTCAAAGATAAATCGAGTTTCTCGTAAACATGGGCGCTATCTACCCGGAAACTGTCAATAACAAGGCTCAATGATTTGACAAACTGAGTCAGCGCACGTTTCTCTTTAAAATCAAATTCCGGAAGATAAACATTCAGACCACTGGGTTTGTGAACACTATGCGGACGGTGAATCATCCCCGACGGATAGCCGAAAACGGTATAAATAAAACGGCGGCATGCTGCCGGATTAGAAAGAAAACGATTGGTGGAAAGTGCATCACCACAATAGGCTACAAGATCATAGTTGATATGACTGTAGGGATAGAAGTCCATCACATTGGGATAGTCCCAGTTATTTGTCAGTTCGGGCATTCCTGTTACCGGATTAATGATATAGCCCGGATAGCCTAAACGACTAATTTTATGCGTATGCGCAACCGGTTGACTTAAATAGACATCAGTCATCCAATAAGGAACCATAACATAAGCTGAAGAAGCACGCTGAAGAGCAGAAGTCAGAGAGTCGACCTCGGCCTGGAACTGTCGTGTAACACGAGTTGTATAGGTTAATCGCTGCTTCAACGTATCAGGGCGATTGTCAAAATAGCAGTAGAAGTTTTTCACATTGTAATAATCGTAATATTCAGCTTCTTTCAACCACTCTCCTACCGGATGGGATTCATCATATATCTCCGGTTCTGTACTCAGCTCCATCTGTGTCGTATCGGAACTATAAATAAGTTCATCCAGTTTTTTCTCTGTTTCGTAAGGCACATCAGAAACAAGGGTATTCATAAAACCTTTGGCAATGATGTATTTTTTCAGCAGTTCATTCTCAGAAAGTTTAAATCGCTCTTCCATTTTATATGGATAAACAACATAACCATAAGTTCCCGGAGTCAGAATCAGACTATAAATATCACTCAGCTGATCAATATCTTTAAAGAAATAAGTGTTTTCGGTGACAGGTGAAGGAATCAATCCTTTCCAGTCTCCGGCAAGTCGCATGTCCCGTTGTTCTGTCGGAATCAGCGGCCATTTCTGACGTCCACGGGTTGAAACTTCCAAACGGATTCGATTCCATCCCTGAGGAGTCTGATAATGGTAAGGGCGAAACTTCTGATAAGCATTTGTGAAACTATTCTGCGCAGAAAGCGACAAGTATCCCAAAAGTATTACACCAACGGCTAACAAAAACTTCTTCATACGCATATCGTTTAATTTGTACCTTCTTTAGCCTGCTCCTGACGCACAGCAGCAAGCAACATGGATTCATTGATAATCGAAGCATGACTCGTAATCAGCTGTAAAGCGCAACGACGAATGACATTGGTCATAGCACCTCCCGAAAATGAATAAGCAGCTATTTTATCTATCAACTCTTCACGATTCCGAGGGGTCCAAGCTGTCGGCAGCATTTTATCCCATAAAGTCTTACGGATGTATTCATCCGGCATCGGGAAAAAAATGGTAGACTGAAACCTTCGGGAAAAAGCCTCGTCAATATTCGAACGCAGATTAGTGGCAAGTATCACTGTGCCCGGAAAATCTTCAATACGCTGCAACAAATAGGCTACTTCCTGATTAGCGTGCCGGTCGTTGGAAGTTTGGGTAGAAGTTCTTTTACCAAACAAAGCATCCGCTTCATCGAAAAACAAGATCCACTCTCGGTTTTCTGCCAAATCGAATACACGAGCGAGATTTTTTTCAGTCTCGCCAATATACTTCGAAACAATCATGGATAAGTCTACCCGGTAAACATCCATTTGATTACGTTTGCCAAGTAGCGTCGCAGCTAATGTTTTCCCGGTTCCGGGAGGGCCGTAAAACAATGAGCGGTACCCGGGTTTCAAAATACGTTTCAGATTCCACTTCTCCATCACTGTATGATGACCGGTAATCCAGGTATTGATCTCCTCCAGTTGCCCGGCAACCTGATAATCTACAACCAAATCATCCCAGGAAAGGGGAGTCACGATTCGTTTTGCGGGAAAACCAATACTATAATCCGGCTTATATTCTTTACCATAAAGCACCCTACTGAGCAGTTCTTCCGATGCACGAAGCTGTCCGCTTAAAAAAGGTTCTCCATCTCCGGCATTCTCCAACCGTAAAATATTATGGGTATAAAACCAATGTTCACGCTCAAACAAACAAATCACCGATTGCCTTTTTTCCATATTCTCGCCGATCAGCATGAAAGCAGCGGTCTCGCCTGTAGGAAGAAAGCCCCCATGCGAAACACCTTTCCAACCGCCAAACTCAGTATATGGACGATCAAAATTTTTATTGTTCACAAAAAAAATATCCAAAGCCTGGGGATAACAATGGGGCATCAAAGCAAGCATTATAACCACTTTCTCCTCAAAAGTTATTTGAGACGAGGGCATACCGGTTACCTTCTCCCACCATGAAGTGACAGGAGGTTGTACTTCAAACAAAGAGGATACTTCACACTCCTGCTTGAAATATAAACGAATACTTACATCGAGCACCTGCTGAAACCAATCAATCAGTTCTTTCATAGGACCCACTTTTTATTGTGCCGCTTTCGCTCCCAACACATCCGCTTCATGCTCCAACCCGGCATCATCATTTACAGCAATTCCTCCTATTTCGGTCGTTGGTTGTACGCGTCCCTCCGCCTGTTGAACCACATGAGCCAGTTCATGACCCAGCAATTGCTGTCCGCAAGAAGTATCCGGTCTGAATTGTCCGGGGGCAAAATGTATATCCGTTCCCTGAGTATAAGCTAATGCACCGACTTCAGGAGCTTTTGATGACTCTGGATGCACACGTACAGAAGAAAAATCCGCCCCAAACGAATCCTCCATATTTTGTATCACATCATCCGGAATTCCTGTTCGGTTTTCAATTTGTCTTTGAGCAGGCTGTTCGAATTTACCTTGTAACAACTCGTCATCTTCTTCTTCACGTTGTACAACAAACTTACCTTGCAACAACTCTTCATCCTCGTCTCCCATTCTTTGGACAATTTCAGTCATCTTTGCTTGCATGGTTGACAATTCCCGATTATCAATCATTGAAACAGCAGACAGCCCTTTCTTAGATTGCTGTACCTTTATAGGTACAGCCTCTGCATTCACTTTTTCCGCATTCATTCTTTTGTCCTCCAATCTACCATTAAAAGCAAATCCATCCACGGAGTTCGTAGCATACTACAGTTCCAAGGTAAACTCTCAAGAAGTACATCATAGGCTTTACGTTCTACGCTCAATATCCAACGGTCATCCTTCATACTCAAAGAGCCTTTACGTATTAAAAAAGCTGTTTGCAAAGCCCTAGTGGATGTATTCTTCATTTTACTCCATATAGATTTAACATTTTCCAAGAGGCTTTCAGCTAACTCTTTTTCCTTTTCAGTCAACACAACTTTAGAAGGTAAAGGAGCTTCAACATTCATCCCTACTAAAATCTTATTAAACAGCAAATCTCTTTCGCACCACTCTTTTTCCTCACCATGTACAAGATACTGCAATAAGAAGATAGCATGATTTTGTAACTCTTCATTTTTAAATTGCCTGCGATCATCCGACAGATACTCAGCCATCATAAAAAGACGAGGAAAAAAAGGAGCCAAAAGAACCATACCTGCATTCGGGATCTCAAAATTACTTGCTTCCATAATCATTACTTTTTTATTTAATTGGTTAATATAGTTAATTATCTCTGTTACATTTTTATCAAAGTTTTGATGAACTTTATCCATTACTCCCATCAGCCCGGGAGGAACCCCTTGACGAATACGATTCGTAAGAAAACGGATAATTTCTGTTTCAGACCAGGCTGTAAAAGGTCTTGCCGTCAGTTCCACCATCCAGACAGACAAATAATCGGCTATCGACTGTAAAAAATGGAATTCGGGAAAGTAAGTACGCATAGTCGCATAAGCGGACAAAAACTTCTGATAGACAGTCAGCAATCTCATATCACCGATCCTCCGGATCCAGAGTCTCTGCAAAGAAGCTTTTCGATTGATCAGACTCAATATAAATGCCGAATTCAACCGTCCGGTTTTCCAAAGAGAGCGAAACAATTCATTCTGTTCATCCAACAAATAAATAAGCCATTTTTCACAATAGGCTTCTTTTCCTGTATCCCGGAGAATCGCCGACTCACCAAAAAGATGAAGCAACCAGGATTCAAGTTCCTTTCGTTCCAACTGCCTCACCACCGCCGGAATAGCCAGTGGAAGCAGATGCTCTTCATAAAGCTCTTCCAAAACCTCAATTAATCCACTTTTAACAGCAAAATCAGGTATTTCTTTTAGTTCACGAAAGAAATAGCCCAACAATTCAGACACACTCTGATTATAATGAGTTGCTAATCTCAATAACACGGAGTAGACGATCCCTTTTCGATGAAAAAAACTTTCTTTGCCAGGGAGTATACAGGCAAAGATAAACTCCCACTTTAATGTACGGAAATCACTTCCTGCCTTTCCTTCAAGAAGTCCGCGTGCATACCCTCTTTCAAGCAATCGGGCATAAGCCTGGATAAATTCATATTCGCCCGGTAATACATGTGCCACAGCCTCTTCTATTTGTTGTTCGGAGAATGGTTCCAGAAAATATCGGCAAAGAAGTGGAGTAGCCCAAATTGTGATTATACTTTCCGGAGAGAGTTTCTCCCAGGAAAACTCTTCAACCGATTGAGGAATCAATTCCTGTTTCAACTCCTGTAAAACAGGAAGTAACTGTACAGACAGAAAAGTTCCCCGTATCTCCTCATCCTCAGCCAATAACAAGATCAGGCTACCGACGGATAAATTATAATGTGCAGCCAGTTGCTGCAAGACAGAAAGAACAAATACCTTACGACTGAAAACAGAGGCAGGAAGTCGAACCAATACCGCAAAAATAAACTCCCATTTCAGTAAACGGAATTCATCTCCGGCCTTACCGGAGAAAATAGCGGCATCCTTATGCCTGCCAAGGATACGGGCATAAGAAATAACAAACTCTTTTTCCGTCGGAATAATCACTCCGACCAGTATATGGATTTCTTCTTCGCTCAGAGAACTCAACAATTCACAGATTAGTTTCCTGTCTGAAAAAATTTGCCTCAATCGATTAGCAGATAAAATAACAAACGCTTCTTCCTCTCCTGCCCGGTGCCTGAGACAAGCCCTAATCTCCCGGAACATAATTGTGTAAAGATTAGCGTCCAATGCATACAATTCCGTTTGTACATTAATCCTGATTTCTTTCAAGATACTCCACAATTCGGGTAACTGTACCACTTTGTTTTCCAGTTCTCTGACACCTTCGGTCAGCAACAATGTCATTTCCGCAAAAGAGAAGTTGAAGTGGGCAGATATCCCGTGAAGCGTATGTATGAGCAATTGCTTTCGGTCGAACCGGCTTCTACTTTCCGAAAGCAGATAAGCAAGCACCAACGTCCAAACTACATTCCTATAATCATGCTGTCCGATATCTGCCCGTTTCATCAGAGTATAGGTTCGTAACTGGGCACGAACATAAAGATTAATGAACTTACTTTCGGAAGGCCTGACAATCTGCACGATATTTTCCAACTCTTCGTCCGAGAATTGAAATACCATTCGGCGATACAGGAAATCATAATGA
>OLDS01000490.1_pt1 | contig 15774 bp, 9 predicted proteins | sample 1608571 | NCBI WGS metagenome assembly OLDS01 (sample SAMN02674887, study PRJEB24791) | human gut metagenome, SKBSTL062 | isolation source: stool | host: Homo sapiens | place: USA | reverse complement strand
CCACGCCAAGTCATTGAAGGTACAACTCCGGCATATTGCCAATTACTCATCCAAGCTATAAACAAATGTCGTCCGTCGGGTACATTATTCCACGTAACACCGGCGTAGTTATCCTTGCCGTAATCTATCCAAAGCGGATAAGGAAGGTTGTCAGCCGTAAAAGTAACTCCGTCAAAATCGCCTACAAAATATTGTGTAGCCGAGCCTCCATTAGGACCACCCGGATTAATACTGACTAAAAGCACCCATTTCTTTTGACCGTTATAATCCATCTGTATTAAATCGGGGCATTCCCAAACTCCACCGTGAGCGCCTATGCCGTCACCAAAGTCACTTAGTTTCTTCCACTCTTTCAAATCAGAGGAACTGTAAAAGGTTATTGTCTGCCCTGTTGCGAGTGACATAATCCATTTACTACCGGCTGCATACCAAAAGACTTTCGGGTCGCGAAAATCGGGTTTGGCATCATCTTTCAATACAGGATTGTTCTCATATTTAATAAAAGTACGTCCTTTATCCAAACTATAAGCCAAACTTTGAGTCTGTTTCTGACCGTTGGAAGTGTAAACGGCTACCATGGCATCTTTGCCAAAGCCTGCTGTATTATCTCGGTCAATCACAATGCTACCCGAAAATATTTCCCCATTTGCATCTTTAGTAAGGGCAACAGGCAGATGTTCCCAATGCATCAAATCCTTAGTCACGGCATGTCCCCAGCTCAAATTTCCCCAAACACTCCCCATCGGGTTGTACTGATAGAACAAGTGATATTCGCCATCTAAATAAGCCATGCCGTTAGGATCGTTCGTCCAATATGTTTTCGGTGTAAAGTGAACTGACGGACGATAAGCCTCGTCATAATATGTATTAGTATCTATATAAAGAGCGTCTTTTTCATCATCCGAACAAGCGGCAATGAATGTCAATAAAAGACCGGTTGTTACTGCTGCCAGAGCTTTGCCGGCAGTAGTGTGATATAATGATTTTATCATATAGGTTCTTGCTATTTAGTTTTCAAATATTCTATCGCATTATGAGTTGTTTGTTCTATGTTTTTCTGATATGGATTAACACCACGGTTCTGGTTCCATTCAAAAGCACCGATACCTATGGCAATAGCCGTACCTTTAAACTCTTCGGTTGGCAAAGTTTCATAATTTGCCATCATAAAATAATCATTAATGCCGTCCCATGTTGCAAGGATACGTATCTGGCTGTCTTCCGATATTTTCACATAAGCATTTTCATCTGTATTATTCATATTATAATACATGCACAAGTCTTTGTAAATTGAATTATGGTTTTCTTTCCAACCTGCACCAATCAAAGGAATTACTTTCTTGCCATCCATCCATTTCCATTCAAGTCCGCGATAGATAGGATGTGAAGTCTCGTCATGTGCTTTACCTATATATACATTCATATTCCAAGTATCTCCATTGTCAAATCCGTCACCACTCGTAAACTCCGTATTGAATTTAGCTTTCATACGCCCAATTGTATACAGGTAAGCAACAGCATGAGTATTCAGCAATAATCCACCGCCGTCTATATGGAACTTTTTTATAGCCTCCACTACCGAAGGATCTAGTGATTCTGCCGGAAGGTCTGTTGTTTGCTGCGAATCACGAATCCACCACAACACACGGTATTGGGATAAATCGGCTCCATTGGCTATTTCATCGAATGACAGATACTCACCCGTAGGATAATTATTAAAGAACCAATCAGCGGCAGCTTTTTCATCATCATCCGTAATGCCGTCACGAGTAGGAGTGACCCCCAAGAAAGCAACTTTCGTTTTACCTACACGAATATCAGTATAAACACTTTCCGAAGACTGACCTTCTTCATTGAAGCTGACCACTCCGATCGTATATTTCTTGTTCGCTGCATTCTCTATGGTATAGTTAACCGCATCACCTTTTAACTCTATCTTCTTATTATCATACCGTACTTCCACTTTCGACAATTTTTCATTCGGAAGTACCCATTTAATTTGTATGTTGTTAGTTCCGTCTACTTGTTGTGCTATTACATCCTGAACCGATGCGCCTCCTTCACGGGTAAAAGAAATTGTTTGTCCGGTAGAGTAATTGCCTTTGCTATCTATTACCTTAAAAGTAAGGCGATAATCTTTACCCACTTTAATAACGCCGTATTTATAAGAAGTAGGATTCCCTGTTACAACAAATGTGCCGTCGGTTCCACTCACTCTTACCTGCAAATCATCGTTATGTGAAGGCAAATTCCAACTTACGCGCAATGTATCGTCATCAACTTTATATTGCAAATCAGATAATTCTCCCACAATGGGTGCGGCAATTTTTTCCTCCCTGTCATAGCAACCGCTCAGCAAGAGGAGAGAAACAAGACTATATAATAAATATTTCTTTTTCATAATTCATTCTTTAATTAGTAACCGTAATTCTGTTTATAAACCTGTTTACTGAAATTAATCTGCTGTTGGGGAATTGGCACATACTCCGCTCTATTCTTCTCAAAATGTGCATCTTCATAATATGTGCGTTTGGGGGCTTCTTCTTTATAGAAAGTATTTATTACAGAATCGGCTATTCCCCAACGAACCAAATCAAAGAAACGCTGACTCTCCATAGCCAATTCTAGACGACGTTCCCAACGCAGTGCCTCACGGGCATAAGGTTTCGTCCAATTACAATTCACATTATCTACATACAAAGCAATATCCATATTTTCGGCATAGTCTATCAAACCAGTACTCTTCTTGGCACGTTCACGAATTTCGTTTATTAAAGGCAGAGCCTCTTTCTCGCGATCGAGCTCAATCAAGGCTTCGGCACGCATCAGCACTACATCTGCGTAACGTATCACGATTTTATTTTTCGTATTGGCACGGAAAGGATCAATCAGCACAGAAGAAGGATCATTCAATGCCACATTCTCTTTCAAAGAAGAATACAAGCCGTATACAGCTTTATTACGAGTCCATGATTCATCAAAAATATTTTTCTTATCATATTTATAAGGAACACCGGGTAATGCTACTGTGTGATATAACCGCGGGTCTACTTTATCTGTATTTGCATTATAATCGGCTTTATTATAATCCGAGAATTCAGGCAATCCATTGACTGTTTTATATGCATTTACCAAATTTTGGCTCGGTTTCTGGAAATCACATGAACCTGAAAACTTCATTGGTACATTTAAAGCATCACTGAAATTGAGGCGTCCGTACAAAGTACCGTCATCTGTTGAGTGCTGAATGGCAAACAAAGATTCTTTTCCGTTCTCATAACTTCCCGGCAAGAAGTTGTAAGCAAAATCATCCTCCAAACCATAATCGGAACTCATTACTTCATTCGAAAAAGTAAGTACCTGTTTCAAATCTTCCGCATTGATTTCGGTTACATTATGTTTTTCGTCCTGACGGTATGCCTTATATAGATAAGTCTTGGCTAAATAAGCAGCTGCAGAATATTTGTTGGCACGTCCCACGTCAGTTCCCTGCGATTCGGGTAGGTTGTCATAAGCAGCTTTAAAATCATCGGCTATCTTTTGCCAAAGTTCATCGTTTGACAAAGCTATATTCGATATTGTTCCATAGTCTTCTATCGCAACCGTCTCATCTATATAAGGAATACTCTTGAAAAGCACTTTTAGCAAGAAGTAAAAATGACCACGGATAAAACGGCATTCGCCGATACGTATTTTTTTATTCGGGAAATCCTGTTCGCTCACATTGTTCAAACTGCGTAAAGCATTGTTTGCACGAGAGATGGCAATGTAGCAATTGTACCATAAGCCATCCGGTTCACCAAAGTTTGCTGTTATATTGGAAGATGTCTCATAAAAATGAAAATCCTGAATATCCGATTCGTCGCGTCCTCCTTTATAGGCATCGTCAGAGCGCACATTGCCATAAGGCCAAAGATTAAAAGGTATGTCATAGTGGTCATTTCCCAACATGGAATAAGCTGAAATGACTAGTTTGTCTAATTGTTCCACTCCCGAAACACTTTCTTCATCAAGTATTCCATTCGGATTCATATCCAGAAAATCCGAACATCCTGCAAACAAGAAACTACATGCAGCAAGTAGAGATAAATATTTCTTTTTCATAATCTGTATCAATTTAAAGTTCATTAGAATGAGATATTAGCTCCAACAGTAAAACTCATTGGAATAGGATAGCCGAAAGCAGGGTTTTCAGGGTCGATTCCTGTAAAGCTCTTACTTTTTATCGTCAGCAGATTCTGTCCGCTGACATATAAACGGAACTTATCCATTTTCACTTTGAAAGCCCACCGTTTGGGTAATGTATATCCCAACTGCAAGGTTCTTAGTTTCAAGTATGAACCGTTTTCTATAAAATAAGTAGACAAACGGTTTTCCCAGTTGGTGTCTGTTGCTGAAATAGCAGGAATGTCACTATCGGGATTGGATGGGCTCCATGCATCGAGCAATCTGCGTCCCTTGTTCGAACCAGTTTCGCGCACACTCCAGAAGTCGGTATGGTATTTCTGGATATTCTCTACATCGATATTAAATACTCCCTGCCAGAACATAGTCAGGTCAAAGTTACGGTATTCGAGGTTTATGTTCAAACCATAAATAAAGTCAGGATGCTGAACGGCAATCCAAGTACGGTCTTTATCTGTGATTTTGCCATCCCCATTCAAGTCACGGTAGCGGATGCGTCCCAATCCCTTACCGTCTTGTTCGGCTGCATTGTCCACATCTTCTTGTGTTTTGAAGATGCCGTCCGCCACATAACCATAAAGAGAATTCAACGGATGTCCCAAGATATTGTCTTTATCGCCGTCACCTCCATAAGAGTTCTGCACATCGGCAGGAAGTTTGGTTACTTTATTGCGGTAAGTTGAAATGTTTGCATTTATATCATAAGCCATTCCGAAACGCGTTTTATTACGGTAGCCGAGATTGAATTCCAATCCCCAGTTCTCCATGGATGCGCCATTTATCCAACGATTACCGCCTTCACCAATGGCTGCAAGATAGGGAGGCTTCACCAAAATGTCCTTGGTCTTTTTCATGTAATATTCGGCAGAGCCGTAAAGGCTTTGGTTGAACAAACTGAAATCAAGACCGATATTAGTCTGTGTTGTTGTTTCCCATTTCAGGTTGTCATTTCCACGCTGATTCATTTTAAATCCAGAAAGAAGCGTACCTGTTCCTTTGCCCGTTATGTTATAGGCAGTTCCGAGAACTGCTCCCCATGTAGGATCACCTATTCCGTAGTCTGTGGTATAGATATTATAAGTAGCATAGTTGTCTATTTCCTGATTACCTGTCTGTCCCCAGCCGAAGCGAAGCTTCAAGTCGGATATTACATCTGTATTGTCTTTAATAAAGGCTTCTTCGCTTAAGCGCCATCCGAGTGAGAAGGCAGGGAAAGTACCGAAGCGGTTGTTCTTACCGAAACGGGAAGAACCGTCATAACGAACCGTGGCAGATACCAAATAACGTTCTGCAAATGAATAGTTTATCTTTCCAAAATAAGACATCAGCGCATATCCGGTGGAACTGCCTGTGGATACTGACTTTCCGGTACCGAGGTCAGGCCACATCGTTTCGGGAGTTTCCACTTCGAAACCTTCACGATAAGCCGCAAAGTCTGTGTTTTGCTCTTTAAACAACTCTACACCTGCCAATACATCCATGCGGTGTTTCCTTATTTCGAACTGATAGGTAGCTGTGGCGTTCCAGTTCCATTTCAACCAATGTCCCTGATTCAGTTTTACCGAATTGACATCATTCTTCAACTTTCCAGACTCATACTTCTTGTTTAAATCTCGGCGAAAAAAGTTTCCATAGTCCAGACCGAAGTTGGTACGGAGTTCCAAACCTTTCAACGGTTTGACAGACACATACGCATTACCAAAAGTACGCCAATAAGAATAACGGTTATCTTTCACGGCATCCACCAAACGGACAGGATTCTGACGGTCATTCATCGAACCGATAGGTCCGCCCCACTTTCCGTTCTCGGTATAGATAGGGATAATAGGCAATGCTTGCAGGGCAGCGTCAAGTACTCCACCGGGAGCTTCTACTTCATGAGTGTTGTTGAAAGTGAAATTCTCACCGATAGTCACGATATCATTAAAGAGTTTATAACTTGTGTTCACACGTGCCGACAAGCGGTCGAATTCACTGTTCTTGATGATACCGTCATTCTTCAAATATCCCAAAGAAAAGAAATAATTACCTTTCTCCGTGCCGTTGCTCACCGACAAATCATAATTCTGCATAATACCCGTGCTTGCCACAGCATCAAACCAATCAGTGTCCGAGGTACGCATGGTGCGTTCGCTGTCAATGAATTCCGGTAGAATGATTTTATTCAGGCGGGCATTTCCTTTATCATCATATCCCCAATCGAAAGTATAGCCTATACTGTTGGTATTCGGATCTTTTCCCGAGTTTATGTTTGCCTGCCAAAGTGCCTGTCCGTATTCATTCGTGTTGAGCATATCCATCTTTGAGGAATACCATGAAGTGGTGAGTCCGGCATTGAGGTCGACACGGATTTTTCCTTCCTTGCCTTGTTTGGTGGTAATGATGATAACACCGTTTGCCGCACGCGAACCGTAGATACTTGCCGAAGAAGCATCTTTCAACACCTGAATACTTTCAATATCGGAAGAATTCAGTTCATGCATGCCGGCTTTTGTAGGCACACCATCGATAATATAAAGAGGATCGTTGTTATTCAGTGTGCCGACACCGCGAATGCGGATAGTAGCTTTGCCTCCGGGGTTACCGTCGGCAGTCACCATCATTCCGGCAACCTTTCCCTGCAAAGCGCGCATCGGATTATTTTCGGGCACTTTTTTCAGTTCATCCACTTTCACCACAGAAACTGCACCGGTCAAGTCCGCCTTGCGCTGAGTGGTGTAACCTGTTACCACAACCTCGTCAATCAGTTGTGCATCTTCTTCGAGAGTAATTTTTAGATTGGGTTGCGCTTTTACTTTAACGGTTTTAAAACCAATATAAGAAACGGTAAGTTCCGTACCGCTCGTTACGTTGAGGCTGAAGTTTCCGTTAAAGTCAGTGATTGTTCCGTTTGTTGTACCTGTCTGTACAACCGAAGCACCGATAATAGGCTCTCCGTCGGTGGCATACTTTACCGTTCCTTTTATTTGGATGTTTTGCGCATAGGCAAAACCACATAATCCTAAAAGGAACATCATAATGCTAAGTTTTTTCATACATTATAAATTTATTGTTAACAGTTATCTTGTGAATTCTCAAAACAGCTTTCCCGATCATATTTTGATATTGCAAAGTAAATGGATTGCATTGAAACAGGCTATAAAAAATGATACGGATGCTGCAAAATTTGTTTCGTGGTATGGAGCTGACTACGCTCAGGATATAGCCTGGTATCAATTTTAGCTGCATTTGTAACATTTGTGTTAGCCCTTTTCGCTTTTATTCCTTTTCTTTGCAATGTGCTTTCCCGAGCATTGAGTGAATTCATAAAGTAAACATTAAATTTAATACCTGATTTTGAAAATGAAGCATTACTCTCATAGAATACTTTCTCCTTTTTTGGGAAAGATTATTGTAACTTTTCTTATTATAATAATGAGTATCGGTATTTGTAGGGCACAGTATGCCGGGCTGAAAATCCATTATCTGGGTGCAAACCACAGTTTGGTACAGGTACAGGAACCGCAGAAATACCTTTTGTTGCCGGTGGAAGAGGCTGCTCCCGAGGCTACTGTCAATGTATTGGTGAATAATAAGGCCGATCAAAGTTTTCAGGTTCGGTTGGCTGTCAACCGTATCGACTATCTTGTTCCGTTTGCTTTGGAGCAGTATAAAGGTAAGACGGTAACTTTCGACATTCATACCGGCAACAGCCGTACCAATGTACGCGATGCCATGGCAGATGCCTGCTGGAAAGAACTGAAACTTTCCGATACGTTTGATGATGCCAACCGGGAAGCGTTCCGTCCGTTCTATCATCACACTCCTGTCTATGGTTGGATGAACGACCCCAACGGTATGTTTTATAAAGATGGAGAATATCATCTGTATTATCAGTATAATCCTTATGGCTCCATGTGGGGCAATATGAACTGGGGACATTCATCCAGCAAGGATTTGATAAGCTGGCAGCACCATCCGGTAGCCATACAACCCAACGGATTGGGCGCTGTGTTCAGCGGTAGCAGTGTGGTTGATAAGGATAATACGGCAGGTTTCGGAAAGGATGCCATCATTGCCATCTATACTTCAGCCGGTGCCAGTCAGATACAGAGCCTTGCATACAGTCTGGACAACGGGATGACTTTCCATGTTTATGAAAACAATCCTATCATTGCCGCCGATAAGGAGTGCCGCGACCCGAATATGTTCTGGCACGAAAAGAGCGGTAAATGGATTCTTGTTTTGGCGGCTGCACTGGAAAAGGAAATGTGGATATATTCCTCTCCCGATTTGAAGAACTGGACAAAGGAGAGCAGTTTCGGACATGGATATGGTGCGCAGGAGGGTGTATGGGAATGTCCGGACCTTATGGAATTGCCCGTGCGCGGAACAGACCGTACCAAATGGGTGCTGATTTGCAATATCAATCCCGGCGGTCCTTTCGGAGGCAGTGCGGCACAGTATTTTGTAGGCGATTTTGACGGGAAAACCTTTACTTGCGATACCAAGCCCGAAGTAACCAAGTGGATGGATTACGGAAAAGACCATTATGCTGCCGTATCCTGGAGTAATACGCCCGAAAAGCGGCATACCGTGATTGCCTGGATGAGCAATTGGCAATATGCCAACAACGTGCCTACCAAACAGTTCCGTAGTGCCAACACATTGCCGCGCGACATTGAATTGTACGAAGGCAGTGACGGCGAACTTTATCTGGCCGCAACGCCTGCACCAGAAGTAAACGCATTGCGTACGGGCAAATCATTGAAATACGGCGCTTTCTCCGCCGGAACAAAGAAGGTATCCCGGAAACTGCCGGTCGAAAACAGCGGTATCTGTGAGATTAATCTCGAACTGGCTCCCCGCTCGGCCGATAAAGTATACATTACGTTGTCCAATGATAAGGATGAACAGACTGTAATGACTTACGACTTGAAGAACTCCACATTCAGCATGGACCGTATTGCAAGCGGACTTACGGATTTCAATAAGGACTTTCCTGCCATAACAGTAGCTCCGTGTCCGGCAGAAGCCAAGCAACGCCTGCGTCTGTTTATAGACCGTTGCAGCATCGAAGCTTTCGAGGGTGACGGACGTTTTGCCATGACAAACCTTGTATTTCCGCAGCATCCTTACACTACTATTTCCATTGCTGTAGATAAAGGGCGTTGCAAAGTCAATGACCTGACTGTAAATCCTTTAAAAGTTAACAACTAAATTTCGATATCTTATGAACAATAATAATAATTCGCTTGCAAAGCTGCTTCCCATGATGCTTTGCTTCTTCGTCATGGGGTTTGTAGATCTTGTAGGCATCGCTTCCAACTATGTGAAAGCTGATTTGAACCTGACCGATTCCCAGGCAAATATATTCCCCTCTCTTGTGTTCTTCTGGTTCCTTATTTTCTCCGTGCCCACGGGTATGCTGATGAACCGCATTGGACGCAAGAAAACGGTGCTTCTCAGTTTGGCCGTGACTTTTGCATCCTTGTTGCTGCCGGTTTTTGGAGACGGATATGCGCTGATGCTGATTTCGTTTTCGCTATTGGGTATCGGCAATGCGCTGATGCAGACATCGCTCAATCCGCTGCTCTCCAATGTCGTCAGTGGAGAGCGGTTGGCAAGCTCGCTGACTTTCGGACAGTTTGTAAAGGCTATCGCTTCTTTCCTCGCTCCTTATATAGCTATGTGGGGGGCTACACAGGCTATACCTTCGTTGGGGATGGGCTGGCGAGTGCTGTTTCCCATTTATATGGTGATAGCGGTTGTCGCTATCCTGTGGCTGGGCACTACATCTATTCATGAGGAAAAGGAAGAAGGGCGTCCTTCTACTTTCGGCGAATGTCTTGCTTTGTTGGGAAAGCCGTTCATACTGCTTTGTTTCTTGGGCATTATGTGCCATGTGGGTATCGATGTAGGTACAAATACCACTGCACCCAAGATATTGATGGAACGTCTGGGCATGTCGCTTGCCGATGCCGGATTCGCAACAAGTCTTTATTTTATTTTCCGTACGGCAGGCTGCTTCCTCGGAGCCTTTATTTTGCAGAAACTGTCTGCTCGAACTTTCTTCGGAATCAGTGTGTTATGTATGTTGGTGGCAATGGTAGGGCTGTTCGTTTTCCATGAGATGACAATGATATATGTGTGTATCGCTCTGATTGGTTTCGGCAATTCGAATATCTTCCCGATTATTTTCTCGCAGGCGTTGCTGGCAATGCCGCAGAAGAAGAACGAGGTTAGCGGACTGATGATTATGGGTTTGTTTGGCGGTACGATATTCCCGCTTGCTATGGGTGTGGCAAGTGATGCTATCGGTCAAAGCGGTGCGGTAGCTGTAATGACGGTGGGGGTACTGTATTTGTTTTTCTATATGATGAAAATCAAACGCTGACCTTTTCCGTTCTTTTTAACGATGATAATATGTAAAACTATAAAATTAATTACCATGAATCAGATTGTAGTAGGAATGGGTGAGGCGCTTTGGGATTGCCTGCCCGAAGGAAAGAAAATCGGCGGTGCTCCGGCAAACTTTGCCTATCATGTATCACAATTCGGTTTTGACAGTCGTGTAGTCAGTGCAGTAGGTATTGATGCCGACGGTGACGAAATACTGGATGTTTTTGCGCAGAAAGGCTTGCGTACACAGATTGAGCGTGTACCTTATCCTACAGGTACGGTGCAGGTGACGCTCGATGCGGTGGGGGTGCCTTGTTATGAAATAAAGGAAGGGGTTGCATGGGACAATATACCTTTTACGGACGAGTTGAAACGTTTGGCCCTGAACACGCGCGCCGTATGTTTCGGCTCTTTGGCGCAGCGCAATGAGGCCAGCCGCATTACGATAAACCGTTTTCTCGATACCATGCCCGATGGTGCGGAACAGTTGAAGATATTCGATATCAACCTGCGTCAGGGATTTTATACCAAAGAGATTCTTTGTGACTCCATGCGCCGTTGCAACGTGTTAAAAATAAATGATGAAGAACTGGTGACAATCAGCCGTATATTCGGTTATCCGGGTATAGACTTGCAGGATAAGTGCTGGATTCTTCTTGCCAAATACAATTTGAAAATGCTTATTCTTACTTGCGGCACGAACGGCAGCTATGTGTTTACTCCGGGAGTTGTATCTTTTCAGGAAACTCCGAGAGTGCCCGTTGCCGATACGGTAGGCGCAGGCGATTCGTTTACCGCCGCCTTTACTTCGGCTATTCTTAGCGGCAAACCGGTGCAGGAGGCTCATAAGCTGGCAGTGGAAGTTTCCGCTTATGTATGTACGCAGAGCGGTGCGATGCCGGAATTACCGCAAATATTGAAAGACAGAATATAATTTTTCTTATCTTTGCTCATCTGCAATCACTTAAACCAGCGAAAGAAGATGAGACGATATATTTACCTATTACTGTTTGTTCTGTCGGTATGCGGCGGCATGGTGACTTCCTGTTCCCGGCATGAAGTACGTTTCCGTATCGGAGTGTCGCAATGCAGCGATGACGAGTGGCGTCACCAGATGAATAACGAGATGTTGCGTGAAGCTCTTTTCTACGATGGCGTAGAAGTGGAGATACGTACAGTGAAAGATGATAATGCCAGGCAGGCGGAGGATATCCGGCACTTTATAGAGGCGGGAGTGGATTTATTGATAGTCGCTCCCAATGAAGCCGAACCCATAACCCCGGTTGTAGAAGAAGCCTACGACCGGGGTATTCCCGTTATTGTGGTAGACCGCAGAATCCTTTCCGAAAAGTACACCGCTTATGTCGGTGCGGACAATTACGAAATAGGCAAGGCGATAGGCAGGTATGTATCCAATATGCTTCATGGGAAAGGTACGGTGGTGGAAATTGCGGGACTGGCGGGTTCTACTCCTGCCATAGACCGCCATGAAGGATTTATGAGCGTCATATCCGCTTGTCCGGACATCCGTCTGCTGGCAAAGGAAGACGGGGCTTGGCTGCGTTCGCGGGCGGAAGAGAGAATGGATACTTTGCTCGCCCGCTTTCCGGAAATTGATGTGGTCTATGCTCAAAACGACCGTATGGCTGCCGGCGCCTATGCAGCCGCCATGCGCCGGAAAAGGGAAAAGGGCATGCGCTTTGTCGGCACAGACGCCATTCCTGGCGAAGGCTATGGGGTGGAGCAAGTGCTTTCGGGCGAATTGGATGCGACATTTATCTATCCCACAGGCGGAGACCGTGTGATGCAGATTGCGATGGATATTCTGAATAAACGGGACTTTCCCCGTGAAACGATTCTGAGCACTTCGGTGGTGGACCGTGATAATGCGCCCATCATGAAGATGCAGACTGCTCATATCAGTTCACTCGATGAGAAGATTGAAACCCTGAACGGAAAAATCAGCCGATACCTGGCACGCTATGCTACGCAGCAGGTTGTTCTGTACGGCAGTCTGCTGGTACTTCTGCTGGTTGTGGGATTGCTGGTTGCCGTTTATCTTTCCTTGCGTACAAAGAACCGGCTGAACCGTGAACTTTCCCGCCGGAAAGAGCAATTGGAGCAGCAACGCGACCAACTGGAGCAGCAGAAAAACCAGTTGGAACAACTGTCGCGCGAGCTGGAGGCTGCCACGCATGCCAAGCTGGTGTTCTTTACCAACGTTTCCCATGACTTCCGTACACCGTTGACCCTGATTGCCGACCCTGTGGAGCAACTTCTTGCCGACCGTTCTATCAGCGGACAGTCACATCAACTGCTGGAGCTGATGAAGAAGAATGTACATATACTTCTGCGCCTCGTCAATCAGATTCTCGATTTCCGCAAGGTCGAGAACGGACGCATGGAACTGCATCTTGAACCGTTCGACTTGTTGGAGAGCTTCAAAGGGTGGAATGATTCGTTTCGTATGGCTCTGCTTAAGAAGCATATCGCTTTCAGCTTTGAACCGGCTTCCGGAGTAGACTATCGCATGCTGGCGGATGCCGGGAAAATGGAACGTATCTACTTCAATCTTCTTTCCAATGCGGTGAAGTACACGCAGGAGAATGGAAAGATTGTGGTACGCCTCGAAGCGGAAGACAACCATTTCCGTTTGTCGGTATTCAATTCGGGCAGCTATATTTCTACCACTGATGTAGAGGTCATTTTTGAACGCTTCTATCAGGTAGACGGACATCAGGCCGGTACAGGTATCGGTCTTGCCCTGGTGCGTGCTTTTGTGGAAATGCATGGCGGCAATATCATGGCGCACAGCAATGAGAAAGGAACTACTTTCACCGTTACTCTTCCGAAGCGGGATATATCGCAGTATCATCCTGCCGTACCGGCATTGGCTGCCGATGAAAAAGAGATTTCGTCTACGTTGGTGGATGCGGAAATCCAGGCAGGGGATGAGGCTCTGGAAGAAGATTGTCCGATTGTGCTTGTCATTGATGATAATGCCGATATTCGCCATTATGTGAAGTCTTTGCTTGTTAAGGAATTCCGTGTGCTGGATGCGGCGGATGGGGCAACAGGCATTCGTCTTGCCATGAAATACGTGCCTGATGTGATTGTTTCCGATGTCATGATGCCCGGCATGGACGGGATAGAGTGCTGCCGTCGTCTGAAAGGGGAGTTGCAGACTTGCCATATTCCGGTTATCCTGCTTACTGCCTGCTCGCTCGACGAACAGCGTATTCAAGGCTATGACGGCGGAGCGGATTCTTACATATCCAAGCCTTTCAATTCGCAACTGCTGCTTTCGCGCATCAGAAATCTTATAACCAACCACAAACAGCTGAAACAGTTTTTCGGTGATAACCAGTCGATAGAGAAAGAATCTGTCAGCGAACTTGACAAGGACTTCGTTACCCGCTTCAAGACTCTGGTGGGGGAGAAGATGAAAGATCCGGAACTGAATGTTGAGGATTTGGGCCGTGATATGGGGATGAGCCGTGTACAGCTTTACCGTAAACTGAAGTCGCTCACAAACTATTCCCCCAATGAACTGCTGCGCCGGATGCGCCTGAAGAAAGCCGCTTCCTTGCTTGCCGCCTCCGATATGAATGTGGCCGAGATTGCCTATGAGGTAGGTTTCTCGTCACCGTCTTATTTCACGAAATGCTATAAGGAGCAGTTCGGTGAGAGCCCCACGGATTTTCTGAAACGGAAAGGATAAAACATCCTTAGCTTATCCGGATAATAAACCAATCACAATATATTCATTCTTTCCTTTATAAACGAATAGAGACTGCATCCGGCTTGCGGAGCAGTCTCTATTTTAGTATTATTTCAATTCTTGAAATTATTCGGCAACTTCAGCGCCCCAGTTTTCTTTGGACAGACGCTTGTAGCTGTTGTAACGCCATTTAGCGTTTTCTTCGGCAGCCTTGAACAGCTCTTCGGCTTCCTGCGGATATTGTTTCATTACGGATGCGTAACGAACCTCACCCTTCAAGAAGTCCTGGAAGCCCGACCAATCCGGTTCTTTGCTATCCAGCGTGAACGGATTCTTACCTTCAGCTTCCAGAGCCGGGTTGTAACGCCACAAGTGCCAGTAACCGCACTTAACGGCTTTCTCTTCTTCTGCCTGGCTCTTACCCATACCAGCCTTCAAACCGTGGTTGATACACGGAGCGTAAGCGATGATGAGTGACGGACCGGGATATGCCTCTGCTTCGCGGATAGCCTTCAAAGTCTGAGCCTGGTCGGCACCCATAGCGATTTGAGCAACATATACATAACCGTAAGTAGTAGCCATCAGACCGAGGTCTTTCTTGCGTACACGCTTACCGGCAGCAGCAAACTTGGCGATAGCGCCTACCGGAGTAGCCTTGGAAGACTGACCGCCTGTGTTGGAGTAAACCTCAGTATCCAGGACGAGGATGTTTACGTCCTTACCGCTGGCGATTACGTGGTCGAGACCGCCGTAGCCGATGTCGTAAGAAGCACCGTCACCACCGATGATCCACTGGCTGCGTTTAACCAGGTATTGAGACAGACCGGCGATGGTCTTGCAGCAATCGCATTTGTCCTTGGCAGCTTCTACCATAGGAATGATCTTTTCAGCCAGTTCCTTAGTCTTGTCTGCATCGTACATGTTTTCAATCCAAGCCTGGAATACTTCCTTGTATTCAGCCGGAGTACCTTCCGCTGCAATAGCTTCTTCCATAGTCTTCACGATACGTGCGCGCATCTTTTCGTTAGCGAGCTCCATACCCAGACCGAATTCGCAGAAGTCCTCGAACAGTGAGTTAGCCCAAGCAGGACCATGACCCTTTTCGTTCTTTGTATAAGGAGTAGAAGGAACGGAACCTGAATAGATAGAAGAACATCCGGTAGCGTTGGCAACCATCTCGCGATCACCGTACAACTGAGAAATCAGTTTCACATACGGAGTTTCACCACAACCAGAACAAGCTCCTGAGAACTCGAACAACGGAGTAGCGAACTGAGAGTTCTTCACGTTAGCCTTGATATCTACCAGGTGTTGTTTGCTCTTCACGTTGTCTGCACAGTAAGTCCAGTTATCAGCTTGAGCCAATTGGCTTTCAAGGTGTTTCATAGTCAGAGCCTTGCCACCCTTCTTCGGGTTACCCGGACAGATGTCGGCACAGTTACCGCAACCCAGACAGTCGAGAACGTCAACCTGGATACGGAATGTCA
>OLDS01000419.1_pt1 | contig 18436 bp, 16 predicted proteins | sample 1608571 | NCBI WGS metagenome assembly OLDS01 (sample SAMN02674887, study PRJEB24791) | human gut metagenome, SKBSTL062 | isolation source: stool | host: Homo sapiens | place: USA | reverse complement strand
GCCCCGCTTTACCTATATCGGGGAGTGATGCGCCCGGCTTGAATCCCGTTATTGACCCTAGGATTATTTTGCGGTAAAATGTGAGTATGATACCAAACAACAAAGGAGGTTTTCGTATGAAGGCCAAACGATGGATCTCGCTCCTGCTCGCGGTCAGCATGGTGCTTGGTGTGCTGGCAATGCCCGCCTCGGCGGCAGCTCAGCAGCCGGAAAGCACCGCTGTTGTCAGCGAGGCGCTGCCCGATGCCGCAGAACTGACTGCTGCAGAGGATGAAAATGATATCGTCAACATCCGCATCCGGGCGACCGGAAACCTTGTCTATGGTTCCGATTATAAGCTGGAGGTGGAGACCCGGCCCGAAAACACCCAGTATATTGCCGTGGTGCTGGGCACCAGCGGCGAAGCCTACGGCTATGTGACCCTGATGATCTCGGATAAGCTGCGCACCCTGCTCAAGCTGATCCCCTTGCCCAAAAAGATGTCCCAGACCCCGGACCAGGCCGAGGAATTCAATGTATACAGCTACCTCAAGCAACTGATCGACGGCAACGATGTCGGCGTGCTGCTGCGGGTGGCGGACGAAGTAGTGTCGGTGATGGACACCGTCAGCTTCTTTGTCCCGGCCAGCTACCTGACCACGGTGAAGAATGTTTCCAACGGCATGAAGCTGGCGCTGAGCCTGATCCGCAAGTATCTGCCCGAGGGTGCGCTGAGCCGCATCTATCTGGACGAGCAGCCCAAGGACAGCGGCAAGTACTTTGCCGGTGCCATTGCGCTGGAAAGCAGCGATATCAACGCCGCCGGGTTTGCCATGTTCAAGATCAAGCCCAAGACCGAAAACGTCAGCCTGAGCTGGACAGCGGATGCCCCGGCCAGCATGACCGTCTCTCAGCTGCAAAGCGCTGATCTGACCGCCAAGGTGATCTCGGACGGACAGGTGGCTGAAAACGGCAAGGTGGGCTACACCTACAAGAAAAAGACCTTCCTGTGGTTCAGCAGCAAAATGAGCGGCGTGCCCACCGAGCCCGGCACCTACACCCAGACCGCCAAGGCGGGGGGCAACTACTCCTGCAGTACCATCAGCCGCACCATTACGGTGACTGCTGACCCGCAGCCTGCTGCCGCAGAGCAGCCCGCGGCATAAGCATCTTTATAGCACATAAACCGGCAGAAAATTATTTTTGAATTGGACGATCCCGGAAAGTCTGCGGACTTTCCGGGATCGTTTTTTCACGAGAGAGGCTACTTTTTATTTTCTATAAAAGGGGTTGCTTTACTCTTGCAAATCGCTGCATAATACGCTATTATAAAAATAAAATAACCCCTTGCGGTAAAAAAAGGATAAGAAGGAGCAGCTTATCTATGGAAGAGAAAAAAAGCGGCATCAAAAAGTTCTTTGAAGAGTTCAAAGCGTTTGCCATGCGCGGCAACGTGCTGGACATGGCAGTGGGCGTTGTCATCGGCGGTGCCTTCACCGCCATTGTCACCGCGCTGGTGGAGGACATCATTAACCCGCTGATCGGCCTGTTCTTCAAGGCAGATTTTTCCGATGTGGTCATCGGACTGGGCGGCTCCAGCATCAAGATCGGCGAGTTCGTCAACTCCATCATCAACTTCCTCATCGTTGCCTTTGTGCTGTTCGTTGTGATCAAGTTTGTCAACTCCCTGCACAAAAAGCCCGAAGAGCCCGCCGAGCCGGAGGAGCCCACCACCAAGGTGTGCCCCTACTGCCAGAGTGAGATCTCCATCAAGGCTGTGCGCTGCCCCCACTGCACCTCCAAGCTGGAGGGCTTTCCCGAAATGAAGGCCTGAAGCATTCAGCATTGACAATACAACAAAACCCTCCCTGCCGGGCGCAGTCTTTGCGCTTGCGGCAGGGAGGGTTTTGCACATTTTGCGGCTTGGTTGTGGAAAAGTGGAACAGGAAGTGAGGTGGGAAAATCAGGGGTTCTTACTTACTGTCTTACTGAACCTTGGTCAGCTCAGCCAGCTTGTGGTAGATCTCGGTGTTGTCGTATACACCGCCGAACTTCTCGGCACCGACACCCATGGCATACACGTTGACCATGGCACCGGTGTGGGCGTAGGTGGTGTGGTCCATGCCGGACTTGTGGTTGATGGTGTGGCAGACAGCCATGCTGAAGGGGATGTAGGTACCGTACAGCTCGTAATCCTGCTGGCTCATCTTGCTCTGACTGGAGGAACCCACCTGCAGGGTGCGCTCGTAGGCCTTGCGCAGGTTCTCCACCTCGTAGTCGGTCAGCAGCAGCTTGCCTGCGCTGGCGGCAGCGGGGTCGGTGGGCAGGGTCAGGCCAAAGACGTTCTTCACATCCTGCATGGCAGTCTCAAAGGGAATCTTGTTGGCAATGTAGCCCTGCACATAGGTGGAATCGAACTTTGCATAGGACATCTTCTGGTGTGCCAGATTGGTCAGGAAGGTGTCGTAGTTGGTGGTTTTGTAGCCGATGGACATGCCGCCGGTCTCGTGGTCGGCGGTGACAAGGATCAAAGTCTCGTTGGGGTGGGCATTGTAGAAGTCCACCGCAGCCTGCACCGCGTTGCTCATCTCCAGCACATCGTGGATGGAAGCAGCGGCATCGTTGGCGTGGCAGGCCCAGTCGATCTTGCCGGACTCGGTCATCAGGAAGAAGCCCTTCTTGTTGTTCAGCAGTTCAATGCCCTTTTTGACATAGTCGGTCAGCTGCCACTCGCCGTTGGCAGCGTCCATGGCGTAGTTCATGGCCTTGCCATCGCCCAGATTCTCGGCAATGATCAGGGTCTTGCCTGCACCGGCGGTCAGGGCAGCGGCACCGGCCTGGGTAGTGACCACGTTGTAACCGGCGTTGGCAGCCACAGTATGGTTGTCGGGGCCGGCGCCATCGCCGTTCACCTTCTGGAACTCGCCGCCGGCAAAGTACTCAAAGCCGGAGTTTGCCAGCTCCACCCCGATCTGGTAGTAGTTCTTGCGGGTCTTCTGGTGGGCATAGAAGGCAGCGGGGGTGGCGTGGTCGATGTTCACGGTGGAGATGACGCCCACCTTATAGCCCTTCTGGGCGTGCAGCTTTTCGGCAATGGTTTCGTAGGGCACATCGCGGGTCCAGGGGCACATATTGATGACGCCGCTCTCGGTCTTGTGGCCGGTGGCGATGGAAGTAGCGGTGGAAGCAGAGTCCGGGCAGAAGGAGGTACTGTCGTAGGTGGTCACGCTGCCCACCTGCGGGAAGCTGGTAAAGCTCAGGTCAGCCTCGGTCACAGCGCCGTTGTTGTCCACGGTGCCCTTGTAGAAGCGGGCAGACTGGATCTGGGCAGTGCCCATGCCGTCACCGATGAACAGGAAAACGTACTTGGGCTTTTTGAACACGTCCAGCAGACCGTTCTCTTCGTCTGCTGCGGCAGAAGCATCGGCCTCGGCGGCGTGAACGGCTACGGGTGCAGCCGACAGCATCCCCACTGCCGATGCCACGGCACCGGCTTTCAGGAAGCTGCGGCGGGAAATTTTCGCATTCTTCATAACAGATATCCTCTCTTTTTTCAGCCCGGCTTGGGGCGGTTCTACTATTTCTTGTGGGAACACCTGTATTGTAGCGCACCGCCCGCAGCGGCGAAACCAGCCCCGTGTAACACTTAGGTAAACCTTTGGCGCACGGAAGAGCGGCGGTGTAAAATGCGGGCAAAGCAGGTAAAATCTTCCTGTAACGCCCGCCGAATAGGCACTTTTTGCACCGAACCGCCCTGCAAGGGTTGCAAGCAGGGGGCTTTTCATTGTACAATAGAAAGAGCAAGCTGAGATATACTTCTATATTGAGAGGATCTTTTAAATATGTCTGATATCAAAGTGCTGGCGCTGGATCTGGATGGCACCCTGACCAACGACCAGAAACTCGTCACCCCGCGCACCCGCACCGCGCTGGACGCCGCCATTGAAAAAGGCGTGACCATCGTGCTGGCGTCCGGTCGGCCCACCGCCGGCATCCAGCCGCTGGCTGAGGAGCTGGGTCTGGACAAAAAAGGCGGCTGCATCCTGTCCTACAACGGCGGCAAGATCGTGGACTGCCGCACCGGTGAGACGCTGGTGAAAAAAACGCTGGCCCCCGCCCTTGTGCCCGAGCTGTGCGATTTTGCTGCCGCGCAGGATATTGCCATCCTGACCTATAACCGCGAGGGCATCGTCTGTGAGCGGGACAAGGACGAGTGGGCCAACAAGGAGTGCTTTACCACCAAGCTGCCCATGATCCATGTGGACGATCTGGCGTCCTATGTGAACTACCCCGTGTGCAAGATGCTCATCACGCTGGACCCCGCCCGCCGGGACGCGGTGTGCGCCGCCGGGCAGCAGCAGTTTGCGGGCCGTGCCGACCTGTACCCCTCCAGCCCGTTCTTTATCGAGGCGGTGCCGCTGGGCGTGGCCAAGGACGGCAGTCTGGCGGAGCTTCTGCGCCGCATGGGGCTGACCCGCGAGAACCTGATGGCCTGCGGCGACGGCCTGAACGACCGCTCCATGATCGCCTACGCCGGGGTGGGTGTGGCCATGCAGAACGCCGAGCAGCCGGTAAAGGACTGCGCCGACTATGTGACCACCGCCGACAACAACCACGACGGCGTGGCTGAGGCCGTGGAGAAGTTTATTTTACGAGAGGACTAACAAAGCAATGCCGCGTAACTTGGTTTTATTTGATCTGGAATGGAACATCGGCTACCAGCCGTATACCTTTAACTACCATGGGGTGCAGCAGACCCTGCGGGGCGAGATCGTGGAGATCGGCGCTGTAAAGATCGACGAGGATGCCAACGTGCTGGACACCTTTTCCATCCATCTGCGTCCCCGCATCTTCCGCAAATTGCAGCACCATATCGCCAAGGTGACCGGCCTGACGCAGGCCGATCTGGACAAGGGTGAACCCATCGTGCAGGGACTGCGCCGCTTTATGCAGTGGTGCGGCCCGGATGCCGAGTTTGCCGAGTGGGGGCTGGATGACGTGCCGGTGCTCAAGCAGAACCTGTTCCTGTGCAATCTGGACGAGTCCAGGCCCACCGTCTGGTACGACCTGCAGCAGGTCTTTCTGCGGGAGCATCCCCGCAAGGAGGGCGAGGGCATGACGCTGGAAAGTGTGGTCACCCGCATGGGCATCTCCATGGAGCGCCCCTTCCACGATGCACTTTCCGATACCCTGTACACCGCTGATGTCTGCCGTCTGTTGGATCTGCGCGCCGGGTTTGCCGCCTACCCCACTGAGGACGAGGCGCTGCGCCAGAGTCTGTGCCAGAACCCCGGCGATTACCGGGACTTTACGGTGTTCCACGGCTATGTGGAGCAGTACGCATGGCGGGCTGACCCAAAGATCAGCCAGATGCCCTGCCCGGAGTGCGGCACCACCCTGCAGCCGGACGAGATTTGGCTGAAAAAGGGCAGCAACAGCTGGTATACCCTGTGTCAGTGCCCCAGCTGCACCGGCAGCGGCAACGCCGCCGGACAGGGCGTGTTCCAGCGGTACAAGCTGTCCCGCCGGGACGGCCTGCACTGGAGCTTTGCCCGCTGCGCCCAGATGCCGGATGCCGAAAGCCTTGCCCGCTGGGAAAAACTGCGCACCGCCCAGCTGGAGCGGATGCGTGCCAAGGCCGAAAAGCAGGCCGCGGAAAAGTAAATGAAGGAAAATCCCTTTTCATCTCGTAGTATTGGTAACAGAGCACAGAACGTGTCGAAAAATGCACATTCTGTTCACGGCTCTGTCATAGAGAATGGATATACTAAGCATGATGCAGCCTGCCCGGGAACGTCCCGGCACCGCTGCACAGAAAGGGATTGGACACAGGATGCAAACCGCACTGATGGGCTGGGTACACCAGCTTGGAACACTGGAATACTGGGAGGCGCTGCTGGCGGGCTTTGAGGGGCTGGGCCCCCTTGTGCCCATTTTGCTGGCGATGGTGGAGTCCTTTTTTCCGCCGCTGCCGCTGATTGCCATTGTAGCGCTGAACGTAGCCGCACACGGCGGTCTGCTGGGCTTTTTGTACAGCTGGGCAGGCGTGGCGCTGGGCGGCATCATCATGTTTTTATTCTGGCGGCGGCTCATCAAGCGCTTTTTCTGGAAGGTAGCCAGCCGCTCCCCCAAGCTGGAAAAGGCACAGCAGTGGGTGAACCGCTTCGACACCTCGTCCTTGTTCATGCTGTCGCTGCTGCCCTTCACCCCCACCTCCTTCATGCACTTTGCCTTCGGGATGTCGGACTTTGACGAAAAGCGCTACCTGCGCGCTGTCCTTTTGGGCAAGGGGCTGATGGTGGCCATGATGGCTGTCTTTGGGCAGTCGCTGGTCAGCTCCCTGAAAAACCCGGTCTACCTTGTGCTTGCCGTCCTGCTGTGGGGCGGGATGTACTGGGTGAGCAAAAGATTCTGTCGGAAGCATCATCTGGAATAAAACGATACTGTTCGGGACAGCGGCGCACCTGCGGGTGCGCCGCTGTCCCTTTTTGCAAAAAAATGCCACGGCGGGCAGCCCGCAGACTGCCCGCCATGGCATGAGAACCATCATTTTTATTTTGCTTCCGGCTCCTGCACAAGGGGTTCGGACGGCGGTGGGGTGAGGGTGGAATGCTCCACCACAAAGGCCGCAGCCTTTGCCCGGGCAAGGCGCTGGCGCACCTTGCGGGCATCGTTCGCGGGGAAGGTGCGCTCTCCGTCCAGCTTTTCGTTCCAGTGCGCAAGATCGGCGTTCACCTCGGCTTCAGTGGGCTGTAAGCCCTCCCGCTCAGCCACCAGCAAAAGCCCCAGCCAGCTGCGCAGCTTGCGCTCTGCCTGCTGGTGCAGCCACTGCCGGAACTGCTCCACCGTCTGCCCGCGCACGGCCAAGAACTGGTCAAAGTTGACTCCATTAGCCTGCAAGCTCAGATTGAACTGCCGCTGCTCGGCAAAGTAGTTGCCCGCTTCCAACCGTTTTGGCACCGGGCCGGTCACCTCATCGCCCAGCTGCCAGACCAGCTCCTTTTCAGCCCGGTCTCTGGCCTGTGCGCAGCGTTTTGCGTAGAGCTCCCGGATCACCCGGTCGCGCAGCGCAGCCTTGCCTGCAGCATCGGCGGCGCGCTCTTCATCGCCGTAGTTGCGGTTGATCTCCAGTTCAATGGTCAACCGGCGCAGCGGGTGGGGCTCGATAGGCTGCACAAAGCCGGTGTCCTGTCCCAGCTCCAGCGGCGGCAGGGCGTAGAACTGCGCCCCCGCCCGGAAGCCCTCGGCCTTGTTGACTGCCAGCAGCTCAAAATCTGGGTCGGTCACCGGTACAAGCTTCTGCTCCTGCACCAGCTGCCGGTAAAGAGGGTCAAAGCCTTCCAGAATGGTGCGGTTCACCGCCGCCGTCAGCAGCTCTTCCTCGTCTTGCGGGGCGTCCGGGGCGGCCTGCTCCTTTGCCAGCGCAGCGGCCAGTTCCTCTGCGTTTGCCGTGAATACCAACCGGCAGTCCCCCGGCTCTGCCATGCCGAAATGTTCCAGTTTCATGCGGTGTCCCTCCTTCTCAACGGTTCATGATGCCGACCATCAGCACCAGCAGCGCCACGCCGATGCCAGCGTACAGCAGCTCGGCACCCAGCACGGACTTGTCGCCCTCTACGAACATCTTCTCCGGGGCATCGGGGTCGTAGTACAGGGTGACCACGCTGCCCTCGGCAAAGGGCTTGCCCTTGGCGGGCTTGGGGTACTGCAGCCGGTGGCTGCCGCCTGCGGTGGTAAACTCCAGCACATAGGCAGCGCCGTCCCGGTTCTGCACCGTGCCGCTTACCGTTGCCTGCACGCAGACGCCTTTGGTGCGCAGCTGCTGCCGCGCCCGCACGCTGCGCAGCGCCATGTAAAACATGATCAGCGCGCCCACCAGAAAAATAATCACATTCAGCATTGTTTTCCCTCGTTTTTCCGTAATCGCCGGGCGATGCCCGGACGTATAGACAGTACCGCATAATTCTAAGTGCCGATACGGCGCGCGAGGTGCGGCAGATGCTAAGCCAAAAGCGCAGATAATACTTTGTGTATTATCGAGCATTTTGGCAACGCAGATGCCGTGCCGCACACCGAGCCGCAGCGAGGCGCTTCGGAGCGCAACCGCCGCTTGCGGCGGCTCTTGGCGCGGAGATCCGCCGGAGCGGTGCTTAAGCCGTCAGGCGGGAATTGTGCGGTATTGTCTATCGTTTATTGTACCATAATCTGCCCTAAAAAGCGCCCCGCAGCCGCTATCCAGAGTGCACCAACTTTGCTGCAAAAATTTGTCGAATAATTTTGAAATTAAGCCTTGACATTTCTTTTGTATCTGGTATAATAACTATCGTTCCCGGCGCAACGGTGCAGGAACACAACAGAATATGCGGATATGGCGGAATTGGCAGACGCGTTAGATTCAGGTTCTAATCGGGGCAACTCGGTGGAGGTTCAAGTCCTCTTATCCGCACCAAATAATGAAAATCCGAACCTTTTCTCGATAGGAGAAAGGTTCGGATTTTTGTTTTATTGGCTCATGGATCGTGTCGGAATTTACGGCTCAGGCAAGACTTTCAATGACCTTGGCGCTTTTTTCAATGCCGATAACCCCGCTGTCCAGCGCAATATGATAGTTGGCGGCATGATGATGCGTTTTTCCATTAGACTTCTCCTTTCTGGTTCAGTTCACGGTAGGTTTTGCAGATCAGATAGCCTGCAATCAGGAAGGTGAGGATATCCGACATGGGCATGGAGTACAACACACCGTCCAGCCCGAAGAACCGGGGCAGCAGTAGGGCAAAGCCCACGCCGAACACCACCTCACGCACCATGGACAGGGCGGTGGATTCCGCTGCCTTGCCCATGGCCTGCAAAAAGATGAAGCAGGCTTTGTTGACACAGGCCAGAATGATCATGCACAGGTAGATGCGGAAGGACTTCACGGCAAAATCGGTGTAGTAAACGCTCTCGTTGGCGGAACCAAACAGGGCGATGAGCTGCCGGGGAAGCAGCTCCACCAGCACCAGTGCAACGGCACCCACTGCGGCTTCTGCCAGCAGCAGCTTCGTGAACAGCTCCTTCACACGGGTGGGCTTTTTGGCACCCATGTTGAAACCCACCACGGGGATGCAGCCAGCCGCCATGCCCACCACGATGGAGATGACGATCTGGAAGAACTTCATCACGATGCCCACCACCGCCATGGGGATCTGAGCGTACTGCTCCTGCCCGAACACGGCATCCAGTGCGCCGTATTTGCGGATCATGTTGTTGATGGCTGCCATAGCCGCCACAAGGCTGATCTGGGACAGAAAGCTGGTCATGCCAAGGGTCAGGGTGCGGCCGCAGATGGAGCCTTTCAGCCGGTAGTCGCCCTTTTCAGGACGGATGATCTTCATGTGCAGCAGATACCACACTGCCAGTGCTGCCGTGACCAGCTGACCGATGACGGTAGCCACCGCCGCGCCCATCATGCCCCAGCGGAAACCGAAAATGAAGATGGGGTCCAGAATGATGTTCAGCGCCGCACCCGCAAGGGTGGAGATCATGGCAAACCGGGGGTTGCCATCCGCGCGGATGATGGGGTTCATGGCCTGCCCGAACATATAAAAGGGCACGCCCAGCGTGATATAAAAGAAATATTCTTGGGAGTGATGATAGGTCTCGGCGTTCACCGTTCCACCGAACATGGCAAGAATGGTGTCCGCAAAAATCAGATAGAGCGCGGCCAGCACAATGCTGCTGACCAGACACATCACCACCGCATTGCCGACGCTCCGCTTTGCCTTGGGGACTTCGTTCTGCCCAAGGCTGATGCTGACGAAGGCGCAGCAGCCATCACCGATCATGACGGCAATGGCCAGCGCTACCACCGTCAGGGGGAAAACGACCGTATTGGCGGCATATTGCCATAAGAGCCGAGATAGCTGGCGTTTGCAATAAAAATCTGGTCCACGATGTTGTACAGCGCACCCACCAGCAGCGAAATAATGCACGGGATCGCATACTTTTGCATCAGTTTGCCGATGCGTTCCGTGCCGAGAAATTGATTGGAACTTTCCATGGGATTCACCTTACCTTTCCATTTTGAGGACAAAAAAAACAACGGGCAGCCCTCATGCAACCGGTTTTACGCATGAGTGCTACTCGTTGTACGAAATCATTATAGCCTGCCTGTCTGGAATTTGCAAAGGCAGTTTTGCACAAGAATTGTACTGGGCATTCTGCGCAGATTGCACGAGGAAAACTTTGTGGAAGATGCCCTTTGAAGCCCGCCAACCTACCGTGGTACAATAAAGTAAAGAGTAAAATTACGCTGGAAAGTCTGTTTTTGCAGCCTTTTCATACAAGGGAAAGAGGAAATACCATGTCACGGTTTCAAGCGGGAGCGCTGGTGGTCTACGGAAATCTGGGAGTGCACGAGGTGGAAGGGGTCGGGCTGCGGCGCTTTTGCGATGAGCCCGCCAGAGAGTATTACACCCTCCGGCCTTATTTTTCGGATTCCCACGATCGCAGCTATATCCCCACGGAAAAGGAAGCGGCGCTGCGCCCGGTGACCCCGGCGCAGCAGGCAGCAGCCGACCTTGCACGCATCAAAACGGAGAAGCTGCCCATCCCGGCGGGGGTACAGACAGCGCTGGCAGAACACTATCAGGCGCTGCTGCACACCAACGATTTTTACCAGTACCTGACCCTGTTCAAGGAGCTGGGGCAAAAGCAGACCCAGCAGCAAAGCCGCGGCCGAAAGATCAACGCTATGGATGCGTACTTTTACCAGATGGTAGAGCGCGTCCTGCGGGAGGAGCTGGCGGTGGCGTTTGGGGAATCGCAGCAGGAAGCCGGCAGGCGGCTGCTCGAGATTTTGCGCTGAAGCTGCATGGTGATTTTTACCAACAAATGCAAAGGCTCTTTTTGTTCGGAGCAACTTTGTAGGAATCAACAAAGAAGGATGGTTTGTTATGTAAAACCTTCGTGAGAGTTTGCCACTTGAAACCCATCAATGCCTTATGATATAATCCCTTCAGCAGAACGCGCTGTGTGTGAACACGTAAGACCAGTTTCTTCACACACAGGCGCTCTCTTTTTTTGTTTCAATAAAGTTAGTTCAAACTAATTTAAGGGAGGGCTTCTCATTCGTAACGGTCGTTCCACTATTTTTCTTGGCATTTTACTGCTGATCCTTTCGGTCGGCTCTCTGTTTGTCGGGGTGCTGGACATCCGGCCTTCTGACCTGCTTACAGGCAGCGTGGAAACATGGGAGATCTTTCTGATCTCCCGCCTGCCGCGTCTGCTTGCCATCCTCTGCACAGGCATTGGCATGAGCGTGGCGGGGCTTATCATGCAGCAGCTCTGCATGAACAAGTTTGTTTCGCCCACCACAGGCGCAACGATCTCTTCTGCGCAGTTTGGCATTCTGCTGGCTTTGCTGTTTGCACCGGGTTCTACCCTGTGGGGACGTGCTGCCTTTTCCTTCGTTTGTGCCGTTCTGGGTACATGGGTCTTTGTCTGGTTCATCCAGAGTATCCAGTTCAAAGATGTTGTCATGGTCCCGCTGGTCGGCATCATGTTCTCCAACATCGTAATGGGCGTCACCAATTATCTTGCCTACAAATATGAAATGACACAGGCTCTTTCCAGCTGGCTGGTCGGTCATTTTTCCACCGTCATTCGTGGGCGGTATGAGCTTGTCTGGCTGACGGTACCGCTGGTGATTCTGGCATTTGTATTTGCCAACCACTTCAATATCGTGGGCATGGGAAAAGACTTTTCTCAGAACCTCGGCGTTCCGTATGATCTGGTGCTGTTTATGGGGCTGACCATTGCTGCCATGATCACGGCATCCGTTGTTGTCGTGGTCGGCTCGATCTCCTACATCGGCCTCATCGTGCCCAATATTGTAGCAATGTTCAAGGGTGACCAAATTCGAGGAACGCTGGTGGATACCGCTCTGTTTGGTGCATTGTTCGTGCTGGTCTGCGATATGATCGGACGGGTTGTGATCTATCCCTACGAGCTGCCCATCGAGCTGATCGTTGGCGTCATCGGCAGTATCCTGTTTGTCGGTCTGCTGCTGTATCGGCTTCGGCATGGGCGCAAGGCAGTCCGACTGGACAAAGCTGCCAAGAAAACCGGAGGTGCAGCATGAAAACGCACAAAAATCATCTGCGCCTGCTGATCCTTCTGCTTCTTGTTCTGCTGGCCTGCGCGGGCTATATGACAGTGGGAGTCCACTTTGAAAACCAAAAATTATTTGCCTACGCCATGCGCATCCGCACGCCCAAGCTGATCGCCATGCTCATCACGGCATTTGCCATTGGAAGTGCCTCCATCGTGTTTCAGTCCATCATCAACAACACCATCGTCACGCCCTGCCTGTTGGGCATGGATCAGCTTTATTCGCTGATCCACACGGCGGTGTTCTTTGTGGCGGGTTCGGGCAGCTTTCTGGCGGTCAATGCCAACGCAGCCTTTGCGGTAGACCTTGCCATTATGGGCGCTGTTGCCACCGTAATTTACAGCTATCTGTTCCAGAAAACGAACCACAATGTTCTGTACGTCCTGCTCATCGGCACGGTGCTGACCTCGTTCTTTTCCAGTGTCCAGACGACTTTGGCCCGTGTGATGGACCCCAACGAGTACGACACGCTGCTGACGGATCTGGTCGCCAGCTTTTCCAATGTCAATTCGGCGATTCTGGTACTGTCCGTTGCGGTTCTGGCGCTGGTCGCCTTTGCCCTCCGGAAAGAGCTTGTGCTGCTGGACGTTCTGACACTGGGCAAAGATCAGGCCATCAATCTGGGTGTGGACTATGACCGCTGTATCCGCCGCCTGCTGCTGGGGGTCACGCTGTACATTGCAACAGCCACCGCTATGGTCGGGCCGCTGGCATTTCTGGGGCTTATCATTGCCAACCTTTCCCGGCAGTTCCTGCGCACCTACCGGCACAGCCAGCTCATCACCGGCTCTGTTTTGTTCGGTATGGCTGTTCTGATCGGCGGACAGCTTCTGGTGGAGCGGGTGTTCGTTTACTCGGTTCCGGTCAGTGTGTTCATCACCGTGGGCGGCGGCGTGTATTTCCTGTATCTGCTGCTCACCCAGAGAAAGGCATAACACCATGTTTGTAAAAGAGATCACCAAACGCTACGATGGAAAAGCCGTTGTCGATGGCGTGAGTTTTGAGGTTCCGAAAGGCAAAGTCCTTTCCCTCATCGGTCCGAACGGCGCAGGAAAATCCACCGTGATGGGAATGCTGTCCCGCCTGATCGCACGGGACAGCGGTCTTGTGGATTTTGAGGGGACAGAGATCACGCGCTGGAAAAGCCGGGAGCTGAGCAAGCGGCTCGCCATCCTGACCCAAGCCAACAATGTCCAGATGAAGCTGACCGTCCGGGAACTGGTTGCGTTTGGCCGCTTTCCGTACTCCGGCGGACGGCTGACCCAAGAGGACAACGAGATCATTGACCGTGCCATTGCCTACATGGAACTGGGCGATTTTGAGGAGCAGTTCATCGATGAACTGTCCGGCGGTCAGCGGCAGCGTGCCTATATAGCCATGGTCATTGCGCAGGACACCGAGTATATCCTGCTGGATGAACCGACCAACAATCTGGATATTTACCACGCAACCAACCTCATGCGCATCGTCCGCCGCCTGTGCGATGAGCTGGGCAAAACGGTGATCCTTGTTCTGCACGAGATCAACTATGCTGCGTTTTATTCCGACTATATCTGTGCCTTTGTGGATGGAAAAATCGCAAAGTTTGGCACCGTGCAGGAAGTGATCACCAAAGAAAACCTGTCCGATATCTACAAGGTAGACTTTGAGATCATGCAGATCGAAGGCAAGCCTTTGTCGATATATTATTGATTTCAGTACTTTTTTAAAAAGGAGCATTCTTATGAAGAAAATTTCTCGTCGTTCATTTTTGACCGCTATGGCCGCTGTGAGTGCAGCGGGTGTTCTTACCGCCTGCGGCGCTTCCTCCTCCACGGCAAGCTCCGTGGCATCCTCTGTGGCTGCATCCAGCGAAGCTGCCACTTCCTCGGAAGCGGTGCCGGAGTCGGTGACCATCAAGGCGTTCAACGGTGCAAAGGAACTGGTAGATGTGGAAGTGCCCTTTGACCCGCAGCGCATTGCGATCCTCGAACTTGCTTCTCTGGACATTCTGGATGAACTGGGCGTTGGCGACCGTGTGGTCGGCACGGCATCCACCTCTCTGGACTATCTTCAGAGCTATGTCACCAATGACAGCATTGCGAACCTTGGCAACATCAAGGAAGCCGATATGGAAGCAGTCATGGCTTGCGAGCCGGACATCATCTTTATCGGCGGACGCCTGTCCAAATCCTATGATGCTCTGTGCGAGATCGCACCCGTTGTTTTCCTTGCGACCGACGCCGAAAAGGGCGTTGTGGAAAGCACCCGTGAAAACGCCATGACCATCGCTTCTATCTTTGGTCTGGAAGACCATGTGGAAGCTTTGATGGCGGATTTTGACAGCCGCATCGACGCCCTGAAAGCCTTTGCAGAGGGCAAGACTGCCATCGTCGGCATGACCACCAGCGGCAGCTTCAATGTTCTGGGCAACGATGGCCGCTGCTCCATCATCGGCAAGGAGATCGGCTTTGAGAACATCGGCGTAGATGCCAATATTGACACCTCGACCCACGGCAACGAGGCTTCCTTTGAATTCATTGTGGACAAGAACCCCGACTACATCTTCGCAATGGATCGTGATGCAGCCATTGGCACCGATGGCGCACAGATGGCACAGGAGATCCTGGAAAACGAGCTGGTCAAGAGCACGGATGCTTACAAGAACGGCCACGTCGTTTATCTGGCACACCCGAATGTCTGGTACACCGCAGAGGGCGGCATTCAGGCACTGAGCGAAATGCTGAGTGATCTGGAAAACGCACTGCTGTGATTTTTTCGCAAGTTAAGAAAATAGTGCAACACGAAAACAGCATATTTGCGATATGCAATCCAACGATGTTGCAAACGATCAAAAGTTGGATTGCGATGGCTGCTGCGGTTCCGCAAGCTGGATATGCGCCTGAAAGACCAGCGGCAGGCACTGGTGGATACCTTCATCAATGCGATTTACCTGTATGATGATAAAGTTCTCATTACCTTCAACTATAAAGAAGGAACACAGACCGTGACCTTTGGAGAAGCGTCAGAAGTTGCATCCGAGGGAAGTGGTTCGGATTTGGATTGCATTCCTGCACCACAAGAAAGACAGCTTTTGATAGCTGTCTTTTTTGTTTTATCCCGCAATTCCGTTTAACAGCACCGGCGGGGCAGAGAACTTGAACGAGATGTGACAAAAGGGGAGTACCGGCAGAGCTGCCGGGTGCCGCGCCCCGTTGCACAGACCCGTTCAAATCTTTCTCTGCACTGGACAATCACCCCCTGTTCGCGGTATACTGAAAGCTGAATGAATGCAGAAAAACGAGGTCGCAGCATGGTGGAACAGGCAAACGAACTGATATTGGATATCTTGCCCCTTTCGGCACAGACGGCACGGCTGGTGCGGGTGTACGGCACAGCGCCCTGCGTGGCGCTGCCGGGCACTCTGCCCGCCCCGGCGGGCGGCAGTTTTGCCCTGACCGAGCTGGGCGACTACTGCTTCTCGGAAAAGCCCCGCAGCCTGCCTGCGGCGGATGCCCTGTGCCGGTACGCAGTAAGTGCGGACGGCACGGTGCGGCTGACCCGGGCGTTCGGGCAGGCGATGGGGCAAAAGCCCGCCCGCCGGTACGATTTTGATCTCGATGCCCCGGCTGCGGACGAAATGGAACTGCACCCGGTGTGCGGCAGCTTTCTGGAAGAAGCCACCCTGCCGGACAGCGTACAGGTCATCGGCAGCTGCGCCTTTTACAACTGCCGCAGCCTGCGCCTGCTCACGGTGGGCAGCGGGGGACTTACCGTGGGCAGCGATGTGTTTCTGAACTGCTTTGCGCTGGAGACCCTGCGGGTGCAGGCCGCACCGGAGCAGCCCACCGGGCTGTTTGCGCTGGTGAACAACATCACCGAGGCCGTGCAGGCGCAGTTCTGGCCCGCCGATGCCCCCGCGCCGCTGGCGGCGCTGTGGTACCCCGCCTACTGGGAGGATATCGAGGAGACCCCCGCCCACATCCTGCTGCACACCTTTTCCGGGCAGGGATACCATTACAGACAGTGTTTTCTCGACAATAAATTCCTCCCCGCAGAATATGACGCCATCTTCCCGCAGGGGCACGATGCCGATGACGCCGCCGTTATGGCCATGCTCTGCTTTGGCCGCCTGCGGTATCCGTGGCAGCTGACCGAAGCTGCCGCCGGGCACTACCGGGCGTTTCTGGCAGCCAACACCGACCGGGTGTTCGCCCGCCTTTTAAAGGCGCAGGACACCGACAGCATCCGCGCCCTGCTGGCGCTGGACGTGCTGGATAAAGCCGCTTTTGCATCTGCCGCCGCCCTTGCCGCCAAGGCAGAGAACGCCGCCGCTGCCGCCCTGTTGGCAGATGCGGAACACAAAAAATATGCTCCCCAGTCCAAAAAGCAGCGGTACGATTTTGATTTTTGAGAGGTGACCACACGTTGCCAAAAGAAAAATTTTTCGACCCCCGCAAGCCCTTCCAATCCCAGCGGCCGGAGACCCACGAGGAGTGGCAGGCACGCATGGGTGGCGAGGTGCTGGCGGGGGTGCGCAGCGGGCTGTATCTGGACTTCCGGTTTCTGGATATGGCACTCAGCGCCCTGAACCCCGCCCCGGACGAGCGTTGCCGGGTGCTGGCTACGGACGGACAGACCCTGTATTATCAGCCGCAGCGCCTGTTGCAGCTCTATCAGGAAAACCCGAAATATCTCAACCGGTTGTATCTGCACACCATATTCCACTGCGTATTCCGGCATTTGTGGCTGAAAGGCCGCCGGGAGCCGCAGCTGTGGAGCCTTGCGTGCGATATCGCGGTGGAAAACGTCATTGACAGCTTACAGCGCAAAAGCGTGATACGCCCGCTGACCTATGTGCGGCAGAATGCCTACCGGCAGATCACCGCCGAGGAAAAGGTGGTGGCGGCAGCGCCGGTGTACCGCTGGCTCACCCGGCAGACGCCCGGCGTGCTGCGGCAGCTGGAGCGGGAGTTCGTCACCGATGACCACCGCCTGTGGCCGAAGGATGCCCCGGAGCAGCCCCAGCAGATGCCCACCCCTCTGCCGCAGAAAACGTGGCAGAAGATCGGGGAGCGGATGCAGACCGAGCTGGACCTGCGGGATAAAGAGGCGGGCGAGGGCACCGATGCCTTGAAGCAGCAGGTGAAGGCTGCTAACCGCAGCCGCCGCAGCTACAAGGACTTTCTGCGCCGGTTCTGCGTCCTGCGCGAGGAGGTAAAGCTGGACCCGGACGAGTTCGATCTGAACTTCTACACCTACGGCCTTTCGGTGTACGGCAACCTGCCGCTCATCGAGCCGCTGGAAAGCCGGGAGAGCAAAAAGATCGAGGAGCTGGCATTGGTCATTGATACCAGCTACTCTACCTCCGGCGAGCTGGTGCGCGCCTTTCTGGCCGAGACCTACACCCTGCTGAAAGGGCGGGAGAACTTTTTCCACCGCATGAACCTGCACCTCATTCAGGCCGACAACGCCGTGCGGCAGGACATCCTCATCCGCAACGAGGATGAACTCATCCATGCCATGAACCACTTTGAGCTGCGGGGCGGCGGCGGAACGGATTTCCGCCCGGCCTTTGCATATGTGGATCAGCTTTGCGCCGAAAAGAAGTTTTCCAACCTGCGCGGCCTGCTGTACTTCACCGACGGCATGGGCACCTACCCGGCGCGGCGTCCCGGCTACGATACCGCCTTCCTGTTTTTAGGGGAGCGGTTCGATGATGCCAATGTGCCGCCGTGGGCGATGAAGGTGGTACTGGACGAAGAAGAATTTACCGGTGCGGCAGCCCGCCCGGCCAGCGCCCTTGCGAACGCTCTGGCCGAGGAGGACGACCTGTACCGCGAACTGAACAACTCCTGACAAGAGGGGGAACCATTATGAATATCAAACGTGCCAAAGAAGAGATCGAGCATACCGTAAAAGCTTACCTTGCCAAGGATGCGCTGGGCGAATACGCCATTCCCGCCATCCGGCAGCGCCCCATCCTGCTGATGGGGCCTCCGGGCATTGGCAAAACGCAGGTGATGGAGCAGGTGGCCCGGGAGTGCGGGGTGGCGCTGGTGGCCTACACCATCACCCACCACACCCGGCAAAGCGCTGTGGGTCTGCCCTTTATCCGGCAGCGCCACTACGGCGATAAGGACGTGTCGGTGACCGAGTACACCATGAGCGAGATCATCGCCAGCATCTACGCCAAAATGGAAGCCACCGGCCTTTCCGAGGGCATCCTGTTCATCGACGAGATCAACTGCGTGTCCGAGACGCTTGCCCCCACCATGCTGCAATTTTTGCAGTGCAAGACCTTTGGCAATCAGGCCGTGCCTGCGG
>OLDS01000418.1_pt1 | contig 18442 bp, 15 predicted proteins | sample 1608571 | NCBI WGS metagenome assembly OLDS01 (sample SAMN02674887, study PRJEB24791) | human gut metagenome, SKBSTL062 | isolation source: stool | host: Homo sapiens | place: USA | reverse complement strand
CCTTAACTATGAAAAAATCTAATGTTTCTTTCATTGCACAAATGTGAAAAATAAAATTAAATTTAGCAAGGATATGCCCCGTAAATGTTTATTTCATTAACATTAATTATCAGAATAATGCCTGAACTACAAGTTTTTGCGTTATTTTCGTACCATTTTACCGCTTATTGAATTCGAAGCCGTATCTTTGCGGATAAATTTAAAACAAGATTTGAATATGAACGAATTAACGGGAGCGGACTTTAAATCCGCAACTGCTGATGACAACAAGAAGTTGTTTATCGAGACTTATGGCTGCCAAATGAATGTGGCAGATAGTGAAGTAATCGCCTCTGTGATGCAAATGGCGGGTTATTCGGTTGCCGAAACGCTGGAAGAGGCTGATGCGGTGTTTATGAATACCTGCTCTATCCGTGACAATGCCGAACAGAAGATTTTGAATCGTCTGGAGTTCTTTCATTCGATGAAGAAGAAAAAGAAGCACCTTATTGTAGGTGTATTGGGGTGTATGGCCGAGCGGGTAAAAGATGATCTGATAGAACACCATCATGTGGACCTTGTAGTAGGACCGGATGCTTATCTGACTCTTCCTGAGTTGATTGCTTCGGTAGAGGCCGGTGAGAAGGCAATGAATGTAGAACTTTCGACTACTGAAACCTACCGGGATGTGATTCCTTCGCGTATCTGTGGTAACCATATCTCCGGATTTGTATCCATCATGCGCGGATGCAATAACTTTTGTACCTATTGTATTGTGCCTTATACCCGTGGACGTGAACGTAGCCGGGATGTGGAGAGTATATTGAATGAAGTGGCCGATTTGGTATCAAAAGGTTACAAAGAGATCACTCTGCTGGGGCAGAATGTAAACTCTTATCGTTTTGAGAAGGAGGGGGGGGAAGTAGTTACTTTCCCAATGTTACTTCGTCTGGTGGCTGAGGCTGCACCGGGAATACGTGTCCGTTTCACCACTTCGCATCCCAAAGATATGAGTGATGAAACCTTGGAGGTGATTGCACAGGTTCCTAACGTATGCAAACACATTCACCTTCCCGTACAAAGCGGAAGTTCGCGTATCCTGAAATTGATGAATCGCAAATATACGCGTGAATGGTATCTGGACCGGGTAGCGGCGATCAAACGTATTGTGCCCGATTGCGGACTTACTACCGATATATTTTCCGGCTTCCATTCCGAAACGGAAGAAGACCATCGGGAATCACTTTCGTTGATGGAAGCTTGTGGTTATGATGCAGCATTTATGTTTAAATATTCGGAGCGTCCCGGTACTTATGCTTCCAAGCATCTGGAGGACAACGTTCCCGAAGAGATAAAAGTCCGTCGGCTGAATGAAATCATTGCTTTGCAGAATCGTTTGTCGGCCGAATCCAATAATCGTTGCATCGGTAAAACGTACGAAGTGTTGGTTGAAGGTGTTTCGAAGCGTTCACGCGACCAGCTGTTCGGCCGGACCGAACAGAATAGGGTAGTGGTATTCGACCGCGGTACCCATCGGATAGGTGATTTCGTGAATGTGAGAATCACGGAGGCCAGTTCTGCCACATTGAAGGGTGAAGAAGTCTTCAGCTAATCCGGGTTTTTGTATATAAGATAAAAAGGTGTAGTCATCAGGAAGGTATGACTGCACCTTGTTTGTTATATGGCTACATTGTTTTATCTTTGTGCGTACCTTAGAAAATAGAACACTATGAAGAACAAATTATTTATTTTATTTGCATTTTGTATTTCAGTCCATGTTTATGCTCAACAGCCCTCCAGGGAGATACCTTTAAAATATGGAGCTACCAATATTGGCAAACGTCAGGATGATGCTATGAAGCGGTTTCGCAACAATCGCTTGGGAGAGTTTATTCATTGGGGACTGTATGCTATTCCCGGTGGCGAATGGAAAGGTAAAGTATATAATGGGGCTGCCGAATGGCTGAAATCATGGGCTAAAGTCCCTGCTGCCGATTGGCTGGAATTGATGAAACAATGGAATCCTGTTAAGTTCGATGCCAGACAATGGGCCCGGATGGCCAAAGAGATGGGAGTGAAATACGTTAAGATTACGACAAAACATCATGAAGGTTTCTGTCTCTGGCCCAGTCAATACAGTCAGTATACCGTAGCGCAGACGCCTTATAGAAAAGATATCTTAGGTGAATTGGTGAAAGCCTACAATGATGAAGGTATCGATGTACATTTCTATTTTTCGGTGATGGATTGGAGTCATCCGGATTATCGTTATGAGATTACATCGAAAGAAGACAGCATTGCTTTCAGCCGTTTTCTGACTTTTACCGACCATCAGTTGAAGGAACTGGCTACCCGTTATCCGACAGTCAAAGATTTCTGGTTTGACGGAACTTGGGATGCAAGTATCAAGAAGAACGGTTGGTGGACAGCTCATGCCGAACAAATGCTGAAAGAACTTGTACCGGGAGTTACCGTTAATAGCCGGCTTCGTGCCGATGATTATGGTAAGAGGCACTTTGACAGTAATGGCCGTCTTATGGGAGATTATGAGTCGGGATATGAACGGCGTCTTCCCGATCCGGTAAAAGACTTACAAGTGACTAAGTGGGACTGGGAGGCTTGTATGACTATTCCTGAAAATCAGTGGGGATATCACAAAGATTGGTCGTTGAGCTATGTTAAAACCCCGATAGAGGTGATCGACCGCATTGTGCATGCGGTGTCGATGGGAGGAAATATGGTAGTGAATTTCGGTCCTCAGCCCGATGGAGATTTCCGTTCGGAAGAGAAAGAGTTGGCGATGGCATTGGGGTGCTGGATGAAGAGGTATGGTGAATGTATATATGGATGCGACTATGCCGGATGGGATAAGCAGGACTGGGGATACTATACCCGTAAGGGGCAAGAGGTATACATGGTTGTATTTAATCGCCCCTATTCGGGGCTTCTTAAAGTAAAGATCCCCAAAGGTACCGAAATAGAAAGAGCCGTTTTGCCGGATGGACAGGTGGTAAAGGTAACTGAAACTGCCCGGAATGAATATAATGTGGCCATGCCTTCGCAAGATCCGGGTGAGCCGTTTATAATCAAACTACAAGTTAAGGAGGCTTCCGGAGCAGCAGACGGATATCGGGACGCATTAACGTAACGGTACCCCCGTCACGCTATGCACTTGCTTTAACAAACCATTAAAATAAAATATCATGAGAAAACTATCTTATTTAATCATCGTGTGCTTATGCCTGTGCAGTGGTGTCATTCCTCTGATGGCACGTCAGGTCACGGCTTTCAATACCGGCTGGCAATTTAAGAAAGGTCCTTTTGCTACAGATCCGATGCGGGCCGCCTCCCAATGGGATGGAAAGTGGGAAACGGTCGAAATTCCACATACCTGGAATGCCATGGATATGCAGGTACAGTCGGGCTCTTTCTACGAAGGGGCAGGCTACTACCGCAAAACACAGTTCTTTCCCCACGACCTGGAGGGTAAGCGTGTTTTTTTGCGTTTCGAAGGGGTAGGAGCCTGTGCCGAAGTGTATGTCAACGGGAAACTGGCAGGTACGCACAAAGGTGGTTATTCTGCCTTTGCATGCGAAATAGGTACAGCGCTCAAACTCGGTGCCGAGAATGAAATCATTGTTAAAGCCGACAATAAAGCCCGTCCCGATGTAATTCCGGTCAATCAAAACCTTTTCGGTGTCTACGGCGGTATTTATCGTCCCGTATGGCTGATTGTAACCGAACAGAATAACATAACGGTTACCGATTGTGCCTCGCCGGGTGTCTACATCACCCAAAAGGATGTATCGAAGAAATCGGCCGATATCACCGTAAAAGTAAAATTGGATAATGCAGGACTTCAACCTGCTGCTGTAACACTCGAAAACACTATTTATACGCAGGAGGGTCAGAAAGTCGGTACACACAGCCGGTCGTTTGACTTGAGTCCGCAAGGAACACAAACTTATTTGTCCACTTTTAAACTGAAGAACCCACATCTCTGGCAGGGACGTAAAGATCCGTATCTTTATAAAGTTGTCTGCAGGCTGATGGCAGACGGAAAAGTAATCGATGAAGTGGTGCAGCCTCTCGGGGTGCGTAAGTATGAGATAGTAGCCGGGAAAGGCTTTTTCCTGAACGGAGAGAAGTACCCGATGTATGGTGTGACCCGTCATCAGGATTGGTGGGGATTGGGTAGCGCCCTTAAAAACGAACATCACGATTTCGATTTGGCTGCCATTATGGATGTGGGAGCCACTACTGTCCGTTTTGCCCACTACCAGCAATCAGACTACCTTTATTCCCGCTGTGATACATTGGGACTGATTATTTGGGCCGAAATACCTTGCGTGAACCGGGTGACCGGATACGAAACTGAGAATGCGCAAAGCCAGCTTCGCGAATTGATCCGCCAGAGTTTCAATCATCCTTCCATTTATGTATGGGGGCTTCATAATGAAGTATATCAACCACATGAGTATACAGCTGCATTGACCCGTTCTCTCCATGATCTTGCCAAGACAGAAGATCCGGACCGTTACACCGTTTCGGTCAATGGGTATGGTCACATGGATCATCCGGTCAACCTGAACGCAGACATACAGGGTATGAACCGTTATTTTGGCTGGTACGAGAAAAAGATACAGGACATCAAGCCATGGGTGGAACAACTTGAAAAAGACTATCCCTATCAAAAATTGATGTTGACCGAATATGGTGCCGATGCGAATCTGGCTCATCAGACCGAATACCTTGGGGATGCCCTGAATTGGGGAAAGCCTTTTTATCCGGAAACATTTCAGACTAAGACACATGAATACCAGTGGAGTATTATCAAAGACCATCCGTACATCATTGCTTCTTATCTCTGGAATATGTTCGATTTTGCCGTACCTATGTGGACTCGTGGCGGTGTGCCTGCCCGTAACATGAAGGGGCTGATTACCTTCGATCGTAAAACAAAGAAAGACTCTTATTTCTGGTATAAAGCCAACTGGAGCGAAGAGCCGGTACTCTATCTCACACAGCGTCGCAATGCCGATCGTGAAAAGCGAACGACAGCCGTTACCGTTTATTCCAATATCGGAACTCCGAAAGTATACTTGAATGGGCAGGAACTGAGTGGCATTCGCAATGGCTATACCGATGTACATTATGTGTTTGACAATGTATCACTTGCCGACGGAAAAAATATACTGAAAGCTGTAGTCTCAACTAAGGGGAAGGAATATACTGACGAGATTGAATGGAATTATTCCGGTGAGAAAAACAGGGAAATCGATTCATATGAAAATAAGAATGAACATTCGGGCTTTTGATCGTAGATTTCAAAATTTCCTACGAAAATGTATTTTGATCTTCCATCTTCCACCTCCTGTTTTTAAGGACCGAATAGATCATAAATTTCTGATAAACAGATAAAAATTCGGATTTTTATCTGTTTATATCCATTATTGTATTTTGTTTTTCTCGTTATCTTTAGTGAAAATGGTCTTTTCTTTATCTCGTCCCGCATACCTGTGCCCATTGTCCCGGGTACCCAGGCCCATCAGCCCGTGTATGCGGGCCGATGAGCCCGGGTATATGGACTCAGATAATGATGCCATATAAGGAAGTAACATTCTTATTGTAAGCGTGTTATGAAAAGAAGATTATTAACTTGTTTTCTTCTGAATTTGCTTTTTGAAAGGAGTATAAAGCCGTATAACTTTAGAAAACCTCTTTAATATATTGTGTAGGTGGAACTTTATAGAATTTCTTAAATCGTTTTCCGAAATATTTGGCATTACAAAAGCCTAGAAAAGTGGCTATTTCCGTAACTGTATATTGTTGGGTAACCAATAAAATTTTAGCTTTATTCATTTTGAAATAATGCATGTATTCTGTAGGTGTCTTGTCTGTAATTTCTTTTATTTTGGTGTAGAATTTGGTACGACACATTCCCATATCAGCACTTAACATGTCAACTGTATAGCTTTCTGTTGAAAGATTCTTTTCCAGAAGCTTGTTCACTTTGTTTATGAACAGTGTGTCCTCTTCACTTTTTGCAGTTGGTGAAGGCAGATTGTCCGACAGGTTTTTCTCCAGGAGTTTCATGATACGTTCATGCTTATTGATAAGTATTTGTATATCCATTTTGAGTCTGCAAATATTGATTGCGCGCGGTTCCAATTTATCTACTCCACAGTCCGCATGGGCAAGATAACTTCCGTTATCATTGTTACTGATCAGGAGAATGACAGGAATATGAACCATGCTTGTATTCGATTTTATTTTAGAACAGATTTCCTTGCCGCGTATGCCGTTTACCGTTTCGTCAATAACGATAATATCCGGTAGCCGATCTCCCGAGAAATGTAATATCTGTTCCGGATTTTCAAGGATCGTTATTCTGAAAAGTATGGAGAACGCCTTATGCAAATAGTTGCTTAACTCTGTATCTGCCATAACCAGCAGTATGTGATGCTGTTTTTTATCGGGACGGATGATTTTATCATCTTTCATTACAGGAGGCACTACTTCCGGACATTGGATGGTATTACAATATCCGTTGATAGGTACAGTAACCCGGAGAGTTATTGACCGTCCGTGATAGCTGCCAATCAACTTTCCACCATGTAAGCGGATTATCTTTTTTATAATTTGAAGACTTCCGCAATAGTGTATTAACATAAATGTAGAGATGAACGAAAGTATCTTTTTGTGACTTTGCCTGCATTCCGGTCCATTGGTTATCTGGAGGTTCCAATGCTTGATGCTGTGTGACACGTCCATATTTATGCAGCCTTTGCAAGGTGTGGCTTCTATCATTTTATTCAGCAGGCATTGCAGAGCGGCAGTCATCGTTATTTCGTCCATCCGGCAACTGATATAACTGAAGTCTTTATTAATATTTAATTTTATTTGACGAGTATCGGCGTACGCCCGGCATTGGTTGACGATTGAGGTTATAAAAGTATAAAGTTCGAATTCAATGGGAGAGGAGCCCGGATGCAGTTCATTCTCCTTATCGTCGAATACCGCAATGTTCTGGTAGCAACTCATAATATGACTGGTGTATCCGAGTATTCGCTTTATCTTTTGGGATGTAGATTCGGAGAGACTGTCCGAAATGATTTCTTCCAGTAGGTGGTGAATCAAAGTTAGCGGTGTCTGAGTTTTATGGGTTATGTTTAAGATCAGTCTCAGCTTTTCGTGAGGAAATAGCTTTGTGCTGTATACCATTCGGTAATATACGATAAGGGAGATAAGTAACCCTATTGCCAGGCCCTCAATAGGATAAGACCATGACGATTGCCATAAGAACATTGGAATAATGGTGGCCGTTTGAAACTGACTCGCGAAACTTTCATTCATTTCAATAAATGTATTGGTTGGGCTACAGGGGCATGCGTAATTAAGTTGTATGTCCATTAAGATAATTAGTAAGAAAGTGAGAATTGATTTCATAATTATAGCTAGATAAATTTTAATTTTATGTTCCTATTTGATCTATGGTTTTTTATACATTTTTTATTCCTATGAATATCTTAACTATTGTTGTTGCTGCAAGTATATGATTTTTTGAACATCCTGATTGGGTATAATCTTTCAAAAGAAATGGGTAATATTTGGTGCAGAATTGCGATGTATATCTTTTTCGTAATAAAGATCCTTTTGCCATGAGGAGTTATTTATTATTTTGAACTGTCAAGTCTCTTTCTCTCTTTTATGCCCGAATGCTCCTATTTTATATGTTTTTTATTCCTATTTAGATGTCGATTGGCTATATTGAAGATGCTATATAGGGCTTATTGGGTGGGTAGAAAGAAACCTCCAACGGGGTATTTTCTCTAGTTGAATCAGATTCAATTTAGGGATGCCTCTTCTCTATATGTAACACCTGTCTTATGCAACTATCTTTTGGATTATAAGTTGCTGATATACTGATGAAAATATCTATTTCTGATTTTTGGATATGATGATTTTTTTTTATTGAAATGGATATCTTGGTCAATCCAAATTCATAAAAATAGTAGTATAATCAAGGGCTGATGCGATTGTGTCAAGTGTTAATTCGATGTGCTAATTGAGGTTAAATATAGATTATTACTTATTATTACCTGTATATGGGGTAAATATCGACATTGTAATACTATGTAATAAATTGTAATACACTGAAATATACCCATAATGTAAAGGTTTCTTTTTAAAGGGAAAATATTAAAGTAATCTGAATTTGATATGAAAAATAAGACAGTGGCAAACATCTGCTTTTTTGTGCCTGTTTGAGGCAAATATTTGAAGACCTGCTTACCAGCATCAACAATGGGCCAATTGTGAGTTTATTCTCTGTCAGTCAGTGAAATCTATGAGGGAACTTTGAGATAATATTGTAAAGTATTACATTTGTTTGCAAAAACAAACAGTGATGAAACGTTCTAGGTTATTTTTATGGATTTTTGGGATATTGATGCAAGCATTTTTAATTAGTATGCACTTCTATCAGAGGAACATGGAAGCAATGTATACCGAAACCGAGTATCTTCTGAAGGAAGTTTTGAATGAGGAACTACACAGAAAGCAATTAGAGTTAAATATGTTTTATGTTTCTAGAATAGTAGTCGATACTGTTCCTTTAACCATTCGTGTTACAACTAGTGAGGGAGTTAAGACTTATACTGTTGACCTCCAGAAAAGTAAAAAGAATATTTCACAAAGTATGGCAGAGCGATCTTGGCACTCAATTGTTTGTATGAAAAGTTGTCTATCTACAGATAGTTTGCAACAACTATGGAACGAAAGGCTCAAGAAATCTAAAATTTTTGCTAATACCGACATACATATATCAATAACTCATTTGGATAATACTACCTCTTATTTTAAATGTAAAACTTGTGACGACCTGTGTTTCGGTACACACAAAATTACTTTTTATGTAGGTAATAGATGTGAAATTGAGATCACTGCTTTCTGGTCTTATTCATGGCAAGCTATATATCAGTATAATAGCACTCCATTTGAAGTAATAGGTATTGTGGCAGCTGTTCTTATCATTATTTTCTGTAGTTGGTATCTGACGAAGAGATATATATCTAAAATTCGAAATGATAGAAGGCGTTTAGCCAATGATCGGGATCGCGAGAGAAAGGTTCGCATGCAATTGAAGAAGGATCAGAAGAGATTGGAGGTAAAGCAAAAAGAGTATGAAAGACGAATTAAAGATCTTTCTTTAAAAGGTGAAGAGCGTGAAGAAGAACGAAAAAGTATGGAGAAAATATTGAAAGAGTATAAGATGCAGATTCAAAAACTTAAAGAATTAAGAGAATCCGGAAAAGAACCGTTACTTTACATACTGAGTTCAAAAGTTACTTTTGATTCCTATGCAAAACTATTGATTTGTGGTGATCAGTCGATATCTCTAACTTCGCAGGCATGTCAACTATTGGATACTTTCCTGAATGCTCCTGAATATATTTTAACATACGAGGAACTATTGGAATGTTTATGGAAAGATGGTAGTGGAGACATGATTCGTTTGCGAGTTGCAATTTCTCGTTTACGTATTGTGCTGAGTGTAGATCCTGAGATTTCTATTTTTCAGAAGGATATTAATAAATATCAATTAGTACTACCTGAAAAGGGTTAATTTAGGACAGTTTTTATGCAATGTAATAAATTGTAATGTATTACATGATATTTTATTGGTTAATAGCCTTTAACTTTGGAGTGAATAATTTAAATTTATATTTTATGAAGATGAAAAACTATTTAAAAGCAGCTTTTCTTTTGGTTGCTATCGTTTCTGTTTGGGTTTTAAAACCGATAGAAAAATCTCAGGATGCAGATCCTCTTTTGTTACAAAATGTAGAAGCTTTGGCAAGTGGGGAAGATTCTTCTCAGACTCATTGTTATGGACGGGGATCTGTAGATTGTCCCGTTAGTCATGATAAGGTAGATGTCGTATATGACTCCTACAGTCTAGGGGAATAAAGTTGGCTCAGTATTTCTTCTTGAAAGAGGAATCGATTTAGGAAAGGGGGGATTTCAAATACTTATAGCAGAACTCTTTAGTCAGCTCTAAATTAAAAAGATCATGGGAAAATATATCAGTATATTGATCTTAATAGAGACTATTCTTTTAGGATGTCACTCGACAAAAGAGAAGATTGAGTTTTCAAACAGAGTGATTTGTAGCGATAGCATATCGCGAGAACTGGTTGTTTTAAATGATACGTTTTTATTTTCGTATCCTTTGCAAATAGAATGTATAGACTCAATGCTACTGGTATTGGATAATGTTAATAATAATTTCTTCCATCTGTTTACTCTAAAGGGTGTACCCATAAAATCATTTGGAGAAAAAGGGCAAGGTCCTGCTGATTTTATAAATGTGGAATCGTTCAATTTATCTGAAGATAGGGAAACCATGTATGCCTACGATACGTCATTACGTAAAATAGTGAAATATGATGTTTCTTCTTTTTTAAAAGATTCATTGAAATCTGAGGTTATACAGGTGAATTATGATAGCTTGCCTCAAGCCGAAGTGCCTACAATAGTCTATGATATGCTTTCTCTTAAAGATTCAAACTTTCTTGTAAAAGCAAATCATAAGGGCCTTCGGTTTGGATTATTAAAAGATGGAAAGATTACTCAATTATACAATTCTTTCTCAGATTGTGTAAATACGAACGATGACGAAGAAGTCTGGTCAGTTTTCTGTAGCAATACCAAAACCAAATTAAGACCTGACAGGACAAAGATGTTGAATGCAACCTATCTTGGAGGAGTATTGGAATTGTTTGATTTGGATGATAATTGTTCCTTATCATTGGCAAAGATACTTTATATTTACGAGCCTAAATATGGTATTGCCGAAGGGGTAATACCTAAATATGTTGTTTTCAATGAAACGACTCAGATTGGTAGGTCTTTCACATGTCATTGGAGTGATAACCCTATCACCATTGGTTGGAGCTTGATAAAACATACATCAATGGCAGGCTTCTTTTCAAAGAAACAGTAAGCAGCAATGGCTGAAGAGCATTGGCTATAGAGTTTTTGAATCAGCGGTGTCTGGATGTTCAATCTGTGTAATATTTTTCAATTTATTATTTTAAATGCTCCCGATTATACGGTGAGTGATGAGGATATCATTAAGTTTATTTGGAAAGGCGAAACGAGTATTCAGATAAATACGTTTTGTTCTGCCGGAAACAAATTAGGGAAGAGATTGGAGCAAGCTGGTTGTGACTATCCAAAATCTCTTTTTACCTTTGCTGCCAGTTATTAACACTTATACTTTGAAGCCATGAAAAACTATATGAAATTAATCTTTGGGTTAATAGTCTTGATCGGGTATTGGCCTACCACGAAAATTCCTAGGAGAGTAAATTCCCTATTCTTGCAAAATGTAGAGGCGCTTGCCGGCAGTGAACACGTTACCAATTTAGGTTGCTTGGGTGACGGGTCTGTAGATTGTCCTATTAACCATATCAAAGTAGAACATGTGGTTCAAGGATTTAGTCTTGGGGAGTGAGGATTCATTTACTTTTTCTACGGCGGAGGTGGCTACCCGAAATATCCTTGCTCCCATACGTGTTCTGATGGAGTAGGACGTTGCTACAAGGTTTATGATGATTAGGGAAACTGTCATTTTGACGGTAGTCAAACATATTCTTGTGCCTGCTAACTATTAAGAAGAAGTTATACCCAAAGTTTAGAGTTTCTTCATTTCCTTTTTTAAAATACAGGAGAGGAGATGATTACTACAATTTTCTTGGTATAACTTCCTGTATTGTTAATTTAATGTAATAAAATTATGAAGAATATCTTGTTAACACTTCTCTTGTTTATACTTTTTTCATGTAAAAGCACTGGAGATAAAACCGACTGTGAAGTATTACATGTCGATTTGGTTGAACGCCCTGTTCCAACGGAAGAATTATTCTCTAAAATATCTGTCATTCCATTGGAAACCAATGATAGTTCCTTTCTTGTAAGGCCTGTAAAAGTTATTATAAAAGATAACAGATATTATATTGTCGATGAAGGGGTTCCGGCTGTGTTTTCTTTTGATGAAGAAGGGCACCTTTTGCATAAAATAGGTAAAAAGGGACAAGGCCCCGGAGAGTATCGTGAAATATACGATGCCGTTATTAAAGAAAAAGAAAATGCAGTGTATATGCTATCTCCATTTGGTTCTCTTTATGTGTATTCTCTGGATGGAAAATTCATAAAAGAAATAAAACTGCCAACGAGGGCAAATTATCAATTGATAGAGGAGCTGGAGAGTAAGTATTTCGTTACATGGACATTACCTGCTTCTGAGAATGAAAATTGTATCAGCGTTATTTCTAAAGAGTCTTTCAAGAATATGAAAGAATTTTGGCATGTCCCTCCCGTTCTCACTACTCTGAATTCTAAACCTTTTTATAATTATGAACATAAAGTATATTTTTCGAATCCTTATCAAAATGAAGTATATGAAGTAAGGACAGATAGCTTACGGGTTGCATACCGTTGGGATTTTGGAAAAGATAATCTTGATTTGAAGGAGTATGGATTCACTTTATTAGAGGATAAAAAGGTTGAAGAATATAAATTAATGTTGCAGTATTTACGTGATTCTACTGTGCCTTATTTTTTATGCGATCAATATCAGAATGATAAATTCTATTATATCATGTTGGTGTTCGGGCTTAAGCATTCGAAAAATCTATTTTATCGGAAGGAAGACGGTAAGAGTTTCTTTTTTGAAAAAACAACAGAAGGCATTCATTTTGAACCTTTAGCTTTTAATGAAGATTTCCTGACTTGTATTGTTTTCAATGAAGACTTTCCAAACTATGAAAAAGTGCTTCCTCCGGAGGAATATAAGAAGCTGGAAGAGCGTTTAGAAGATGATAACCCCTGTTTAATCAAATTTTATTTCAAATGAAAAATCTTATACTGGTGTTAGGTTGTTTTTTCTTTCTAATCTCATGCCAGCAGACCGAGAAGGAAAAACTTGAAAAACTTGTTAAAAATTGGAATGGGAAGGAGGTACTATTGTAAAGAAAGTGATACTGGATAGATGGGATATATGCATCTCGGTGGATAGTAATGATGAGCGACTCTGCCTAATGACAAAGGAAACGGATGGTGGAGAAGAGCGTTATCATTATTATTGTTATCAGTTAAACTGACTTTTTTATTAGGGTGTTACGGGGTTGCTTGATATGTATATTTTTTGTTTTTCAAATCTTTCTTTATGCAGGGGTGGAACAGACAAGCGGGAGGAGGCTTTGTTATTTTCGGGCAATAACCGTGATGAATTTGAAACGGTACTGAATGCAATCTATCTTGGAGGAATATTGGAATTAGTTGACTCGTACAAGAGTTCTTGTTTGCGTGTGAAATGAACAGAATGCTTACAAACTGTTTTGTATATCCCTAAATTTGTTATTTAATTTTTTCTATATTTTAGCTTCTTGTTAGGAAATAATATTATTTTTGTCAGTAAAATAAATCGAAATGACAAAAAATAAATTGCTTTCGTGTGTTATTGGAGTGATAATCCTATCACTATTGGTTGGAGCCTATTTCTATCAACGAAATAAGGTGGCTGTACATCAACAGGCGGAGAGGCTATTCGTACAGATGCTTCAAGAAGAGATAGAAAGAAAAGAAAGAAATTTAAATCTATTTCATCTGTTTTCTGAGAGTTCATCTGATACTTTACCTTTGAAAATTTGCATTATCACAGAAGAGGGGAAAAAAGAGTATGAGGTTGATTCCCTGAAAAGTAAAAAGAACATTTCTCAGAACCTGAGAAACCGGTCAATACACTCTATATTATGTGAGAAATCCCATTTATTGCCGGATTCTTTAAATGAACATTGGCAGAGTATGCTTAAGAAAGATCACATTGATACAGAGTCCACTATACATGTGCGGGTGGAAAATCTTCAAGGAAAGATTATTAGTTCATCAAGTCACGATGGTGTGTGGGATACTTCTTCTGGGATTATAACTTCATATATAGGTAATCGTTGTGAGATAGAGGTCATCGGTCTTTTAGCTTTTAGTTGGAAAACAATATTATGGTATCATTGGCAACCTTTTGGATGGATTGTAATTTGTTTGTTATTGATGCTTTTATTTATCTGCTTTTATTATAAAATGGTGAATCGTCCTCCGGAATTAAAAGAGGTTCCTTATGAGGTTGTCGTTGAAAAGGAAGTCGTTGTTGAGAAAGAGGTGATTCGTGCGATAATAGTTGAAAAAGAAACATCTCCGGAAAAAAAGGCACCTCTAATAAAGCAAATTTGTAAAGTAGAAGGACAACTATATGGTTTACGTTATGGAGTTGTTTTTGATGCCCAGAATAGAGTTCTTAATTGTAATGGCAAGAAAATGTCTTTGTCCCCCCAACAGTGTCAGATTCTAAAGCTTTTTTTAGATGCTCCCGATTATACTGTGACTGATGAGGATATTATTAAGTTTATTTGGAAAGGTCAATCGAACGTTCAGATAAATACGTTTTGTTCTGCCGGAAACAAATTAGGGAAGAGATTAGAGCAAGCTGGTTGTGGTGTTTGTTTCAGGCGTTTTGGAAGCGATCGTTATCGTATGTTGTTCATAGACGACCTTGTTGATAATGATTTGACATAAATGGCAATAAATGGCAATAAAATTGATGGCAGTTTATCCAAAATCTCTTTTTACCTTTGCTGCCAGTTATTAACACTTATACTTTGAAACCATGAAAAACTATATGAAATTGATCTTTGGGCTTGGTTTAATAGCCCTGGTCGGGTATTGGCCTGCCGCGAAAACTCCTAAGAGAGTAAATTCCTTATTCTTGCAAAATGTAGAGGCGCTTGCCGGTAGTGAACACGTTACCAATTTAGGTTGCTTAGGTGACGGATCTGTAGATTGTCCTATTAACCATATTAAAGTAGAATATGTGGTTCAAGGATTTAGTCTTGGGGAGTGAGTGCTCTTTTATATAAATCTTATCACACTAGAATCATTCATTGCATTATTAACTTGGGTTAGAAAGGGAGTGGAACGATCTACGTCCTGGGAGAAGTTTTAGAATCGTTCACTCCCGGATAACCTTTAAAAAAGGAGGTTGCCCGGCACGAAGATAGCGAAAAAATAATTGGAATGAGTAAATGTAGCATTTACTTTTTTTACGGAGGAGGTGGCTCCCCGAAAGAGAGACATGGGAGAAAAATAATTAACATCATAAAAGTAGATTATGAGTAAAAAGATTTTTGCGGCCCTGATAGTCGCTGTAGTCGCAACTTTTGCAGGCTACAATATATATCAGTCACAGAAAACAGAGAAAATAGTTTCAGACTTGGTGATAGCTAATGTCGAAGCATTGGCAGGCGATACTGAGGGCGGTGCTACTATCACTTGCTCCCGTACGTGTTCTGACGGAGTAGGACGTTGCTACAAGGTTTATGATAAGTGGGGAAACTGTCATTTTGACGGTAGTCAAACATATTCTTGTACCTGCTAACTATTAAGAGGAAGTTATACCAAAAGTTTAGAGTTTCTTCATTTCTTTTTTTAAATACAGGAAAAGGGATGATTACTACGAATTTCTTGGTATAACTTCCTGTATTGTTAATCTAATCTAATAAAGTTATGAAGAATATCTCGTTAATCCTTCTCTTGTTTATACTTTTTTCATGTAAAAGCACTGGAGATAAAACCGACTGTGAAGTATTACATGTCGATTTGGTTGAACGCCCTGTTCCAACGGAAGAATTATTCTCTAAAATATCTGTCATTCCATTGGAAACCAATGATAGTTCCTTTCTTGTAAGGCCTGTAAAAGTTATTATAAAAGATAACAGATATTATATTGTCGATGAAGGGGTTCCGGCTGTGTTTTCTTTTGATGAAGAAGGGCACCTTTTGCATAAAATAGGTAAAAAGGGACAAGGCCCCGGAGAGTATCGTGAAATATACGATGCCGTTATTAAAGAAAAAGAAAATGCAGTGTATATGCTATCTCCATTTGGTTCTCTTTATGTGTATTCTCTGGATGGAAAATTCATAAAAGAAATAAAACTGCCAACGAGGGCAAATTATCAATTGATAGAGGAGCTGGAGAGTAAGTATTTCGTTACATGGACATTACCTGCTTCTGAGAATGAAAATTGTATCAGCGTTATTTCTAAAGAGTCTTTCAAGAATATGAAAGAATTTTGGCATGTCCCTCCCGTTCTCACTACTCTGAATTCTAAACCTTTTTATAATTATGAACATAAAGTATATTTTTCGAATCCTTATCAAAATGAAGTATATGAAGTAAGGACAGATAGCTTACGGGTTGCATACCGTTGGGATTTTGGAAAAGATAATCTTGATTTGAAGGAGTATGGATTCACTTTATTAGAGGATAAAAAGGTTGAAGAATATAAATTAATGTTGCAGTATTTACGTGATTCTACTGTGCCTTATTTTTTATGCGATCAATATCAGAATGATAAATTCTATTATATCATGTTGGTGTTCGGGCTTAAGCATTCGAAAAATCTATTTTATCGGAAGGAAGACGGTAAGAGTTTCTTTTTTGAAAAAACAACAGAAGGCATTCATTTTGAACCTTTAGCTTTTAATGAAGATTTCCTGACTTGTATTGTTTTCAATGAAGACTTTCCAAACTATGAAAAAGTGCTTCCTCCGGAGGAATATAAGAAGCTGGAAGAGCGTTTAGAAGATGATAACCCCTGTTTAATCAAATTTTATTTCAAATGAAAAATCTTATACTGGTGTTAGGTTGTTTTTTCTTTCTAATCTCATGTCAGCAGACCGAGAAGGAAAAACTTGAAGAACTTGTTAAAAATTGGAATGGGAAGGAGGTACTATTTCCGACAAATCCTAGTTTTACGTTATATGGAAAAATTCCTGTCGATTTTAAAATCCCTGTTTCGGATTATAAGATCGTGACCTATGTCGATTCGTTGGGTTGTTCCAGCTGTAAATTGCAATTGCCTAAATGGAAGGAATTTATGAAATATGCGGATTCTATAGTAGGCTATCAAATACCGATTCTTTTTTTTCTTCATCCTGCTAATGTTCGCGAGATGAGGTCTGTGTTAAAACAAAATCGTTTTGATTATCCTGTTTGTATGGATACGGAAGATACTTTTAATAAAGTGAATAAGTTTCCTTCACAGCTAAATTTTCAAACTTTTTTATTAGATAAAAACAATCATGTAATTGCGATAGGAAATCCGGTCCATAATTACGATGTAAGAGAACTCTATATCCATCTTATTTCAGGAGGAATAGATGGAGATTCTCTTTCAAATATGCGAACAGTGATAAAAATAGAGGAAGATATGGTTGATTTGGGGAGTTTTGATTGGAGACGAGAGCAGCATATAACTTTTGAGATACACAATATTGGTAATAATAATTTGGTCGTTTATGATAATAAGACATCTTGCGGATGTACTTCTGTTGAATATTCCAAAGAACCCGTTCAGCCCGGAAAGTCTTTAGCAGTTAAAGTAACTTATAAAGCAGACCATCCGGAACACTTTAATAAAACTATTATACTATATTGCAATGCTTCCGCTTCTCCTTTGGAATTAAAGATAACTGGAAATGCTAAATAATTGGAGCATAATGAAATAAATTTCTATAGGGCGAGTGCTGCCAGTTGTCTTATTTGTCTTTGATAGTCGCTGTAGTCGCAACTTTTGCAGGCTACAATATATATCAGTCACAGAGAGTAGAAAGTATCATGTCGGATTTGACGATGGCCAATGTAGAGGCGTTAGCTGGTTCTGAGATTAATGATGAGGATTGTGTCAGTGCATCTAATCGTTATTGCTCTGTTTTGATAGTGACCCCAAATGGGAATTATCTAGAAACTTATTTTGACCAAAAAACAAAGTACTGATTCTTATAAAAAGTGGGGATAGAAATATTAGTTTTGACTAGTCAATTTTATCCCCTAATTTATTATTATGAATAAAATTGTATCGTTTTTTATTTTAATTCTTGTTTGTTCTTGTTCAGATAGGAAAGAGCATATAGCAAATATTCTGTCAATGAATTCTATAGATATTAAAACTAATAGGATTAATAAAGACGAAGTAATTGCTAGAGGTGCATTTCCTTTTGAAATGATTGATTCATTATTCTTTCTTTTCAATGGAGATCCTTCGTCTGGAGCATTGGTTTTATGTGAATCGAATGCTTCCGAACTGGGACACTTCTTGCAAAAAGGAAATGGTTTTGGAGAATGTATCACTCCTGGATATATAGGACATTGCAATGATACTATTTATGTTTCTGAACGTTCTAGAACAAGGCGAATGACTTATTTACTATCAAATCATAATGATAGTTTGCAATATAAGTGTCTTGAAGATGTTAGTCCTAAAATGAATTCAGAATTTTATTATCAGATTTGTCGTCTACAAAGTGGTTTATTTGTAGGTGCCCGTTTATTTGGAAAAGAACA
>OLDS01000122.1_pt1 | contig 46790 bp, 32 predicted proteins | sample 1608571 | NCBI WGS metagenome assembly OLDS01 (sample SAMN02674887, study PRJEB24791) | human gut metagenome, SKBSTL062 | isolation source: stool | host: Homo sapiens | place: USA | reverse complement strand
TTATCGGAATGCAGGATCACGGTGATGACGTTTGGTTCCGCAATATCCGCGTGAAGGTTCTTGACTAATGTAATATATCATGAAAACGAACTATTTATTAATCTTGTTCGCATTGCTGCTGGCAATTCCGCAGGCAGCAGATGCGAAAAAGAAAAAAGACATTGCCATACAACTCTATTCGGTCAGAGACATCATAAATAATGGAACCGACCTCAACGTAGTGTTGAAGAATCTGGCGCAAATGGGATACACCAGCATCGAAGCTGCCAATTATGATAATGGCAAGTTCTATGGCAAAACTCCGGAAGAGTTCAAGAATGCTGTCGAAAAGGCCGGCATGAAAGTACTGTCTTCACATTGTTCCAGAGGATTGTCGGACAAGGAAGTGGCTTCCGGAGATTTCTCCGAGTCACTGAAATGGTGGGATCAAAGCATTGCCGCTCATAAAGCAGCAGGCATGAAATACATCGTTAATCCGGGAATCGGTGTTCCTAAAACAATGAAAGAGATGAAGATGTATTGCGACTATTTCAATGAAATAGGCAAAAGATGTCAGCAGAACGGTATGAAATTTGGATATCACAATCATGCGCATGAATTTCAGAAAGTGGAAAATCAAGCGGTTATGTTAGACTATATGATTGAGAATACCAATCCTGAGTATGTCTTTTTTCAGATGGATGTATATTGGATAGTCAGAGGGCAGCACAGTCCTGTGGACTATTTCAACAAGTATCCGGGACGTTTCACCGTGCTTCATATCAAAGATGACAAAGAAATCGGAGATAGTGGTATGGTCGGATTCGATGCTATCTTCAGAAATGCAAAGGTTGCCGGCGTAAAGCATATTGTTGCTGAAATAGAAGGGTACAGTTGTCCTGTAGAGGAAAGTGTCAAGAAGAGTCTGGATTATTTGCTGGATGCTCCTTTTGTGAAGGCGTCTTATAGTAAATAAAAGTAAATACAGAAAAAGGAAACAGTAGGTTCACGCTTCATTGCTTGAGTCTACTGTTTTTTTCTTGGTATTGCCCGGCTATTATTCTGAAAGATATGCGAAGTATTTATATACTGGATCATCGATGGCACTATAAAAGAAAACTCCTTCAAAACTACATGAACTTATTATTAGAACTGCTAATAATAAGGCAGGTATCACAATATGTGTTTTGAGAAGTTCTAATTTTTAAAATATTAGTTTGTAAACTTATTAACAAAGACAGAATTATCTTTTAGCCAGGCTGCTGTAAAGAAAATGGGGACCCCAAAATCATTTGGACTGATATCAGAGTTTATATAATCCAATAGGTACTCCAAAGGGTTATCCGGTGTTATGTTTTCATTGGCAAGGGGATCCCAAATTAGTCCTCTGATTATTGAGCTAGCCATGATTGATTTGCTTTTTTCCGATATATCTCCCTTCTTGGTAGTGGATTTATTTAAGATCTCATTCAACGCAACCTTTACATCCTGATAATTAAGGTCCGATTCAACAATTAGAATTGATCGTCTTCCAAATTCTATAGAACCAATATAAATAAGTTCGCTTAATTGCTCTTGGACTATCGGAGAGTTGCTCAGTTCCTCCTCAGGCATATCCATAGCAATGGAAAAATAACTCTGACTAATATCTAATACTGCCACTGTTTTATGAATTGGATTAGGAGATGTTATTTTGAATAAGTCGGATAGATTAATTTCCTCACCGAAAAATAAAGCTAGCTGTTCATAAGAATCTATCTGCTTCAACGTAAATGAAAACTGATAGTCAGGTTTCAATACATTATTTTCCTGCAGCTTTTGCTGAATAGCCCTAAGCATATTATCGTATGAAGGTGTAATCGTTTCGGATTTTAAAGGCAAACTATAGCTAATTGTAATGGGATTCATTGGCACATTAAGAAGTTGATGTATACCGTTAACATCATTCGCTTTCATAATACCGCCAATAAATACCTCATAAGGATTTTTGACCGCAAACTTGGTTGACGTATACTGATTATGTTGAGCAAAACTGCTAACATGGAGAATAGAAAAGAAAATGATATATATTATTACTGCTTTCATGTTTTCTATATTAAAGTTTAACTTCCGGGATTAATTCAAATGTGCACTGTACTCTTAGCCACGCCACCTGATTATTTAGATTGTTACTGTTTCCACCCAAATACGTAACTAATTCGGAATATGATAATAATGAGTATTTCTGCCCTATCACCGATAATGAACCATGCATATTGTTATCCTTTACCCAGAAGAAACCTGTATTAAGGATAAATGTGACTTCTCCGTCTTTACTTCCACAATAGTCCCATGTGCCAGTAACGCCATTGTATAAATATAAATCACCCTTATTCCATTCGGCTTTATACTCCTGAATTAACCCGCCTCGTTTGATGATTGATACAGAATCATTTTTGAATATAATTTTTTCAGGTTGAAACATTGTCACACGATCCCCAAAATATTGACTGGACTTATCAATATCTACTACCCCAGGTTCCTGTCCAGCTGGTTTATACTGTAATTCCACAATATTCATGGATTTCGGGTAATAGCTCAAAACGTTTATTGATGGCTGCTCAATGATCTTATGGTTATCATCAGAGCAAGATGTAGCCGCAATTGACACAAACAATATTAATAATAAAGAATTTAAATGCCGCAATATCGCTTTATCTCGCCCTATAATCTGCCGGCATTGCCTGCTTTGGCTTACTGAAAAAAAATCAAGTGTATTTTTAGATATGCTATCTAATGTTACTAATAGGGATAATGGTGCTTTTCTTTTTATCATCGCTAATATTTTTATAATAAGTATATTATATATAATATTTTATCCTGACTAAATATGTTTTGTTTGCAGGGTTTACCTCACAAACATATAAAAAACAGGAATGTTCTCATACAAACCCAATATTACTCCCAAAAGCTGAGATTTAACACTTTCAGTATATTTGAATCTCTTTACACAACCGGACCTGAAACGGCTTAAATAAGGAGTAAACTTACCAGATTTATTGATATAACTGGGATCAAAAAGCAATAGCAAGACGACTGCCCAACTGAGATTTTGCCAAGTTCTGTTTAATTTTATAAAAAAATAGCGCATCTCGAACGAACGAGGTACGCTTTAATATTTAGCTATAGAATTTCCGTCACTCTGAAAGATATGCAAAATATTTATATACCAAATCATCAATAGATATTTCATTTTGCTTGAATCTTATTTTATCTAATGGAGTAATTCTTTCTTCTAAATTTTTCCGTCCTTTATAAACTGTCAAAATATAATCTTTTCCATCACGATTAATAAGCGTAGAATCGCTAAAATCACGCATTTGTGAATCAGACTTCACATAATTCAGTGTGTATGATACATCCCTGACACGTCCTTGCACAGGAGCAAGGATGCCTTTCGCCACTAAATCTTTCACATCTCTATTGGCGGTATCTAGAGAAACCCCGGCCAGCTTACTCCAATTCTTAGCAGTAAGCTTTCCTTCATAATCATTCAAATAAATATTAAGAACCGTACGTTGCCTTTCAGTAATTACTGTTTCCGAATGAGTTTTCCAAAAGATAGCTTTATTTAGGATGCCACTCAGCATTACATTAGACTCGGCAACAGCCCGTTCAAGACAACAGAAGTACCATTTTAACCACTCTGTAATATCTCCATCCCCACGTTGAGTCCGTTCCAGCATACGGTAATACTCTTTCTTTTCCCGGCTAATCTGCATAGACATACTAAAAAATCTCAATTTGCTACGATCAGCCTGTGATAATACCATATCTGATATAGCTCTCGCTATACGCCCGTTGCCATCATCAAACGGATGAATGCAGACAAACCATAAATGAGCTATTGCGGACTTTATCAATGAAGGAGCCACACGGTGATCATTAAACCAAATAAGAAATTGCTCCATCTCCTTAAGTACCCGACCTGGCTCCGGTGCGCGATAATGTATCCTTTCCCTGCCAAACGTACCAGATACAACTTCCATAGACTCAGTACGATAAGCCCCCACTGTAATATCCAAAGTTCCACTTTTACCTGTAGGAAAAAGCGCTGTATGCCAGCCAAATAATCTATCGTGTGTCAATAGAGTCTCATAATTTATCACTGCATCAAGCATCATCTCAACCACACCGTCAACATAATGTGTAGGCTCTTTTGTGTCAGGGACAGCTACCCCCAGTTTTCGAGCAACAGAAGAACGAACCTCTGCCGTATTCAAAGTCACGCCTTCAATTTCCGAAGAAAAAACGACATCATGTGTCACAGCCTCTACTGTAGCGGCCATCTGACTATCAAATCCGATTGTACTTAATCTACCTGTCAAATACCCGATAGCTCTGTTTGTTCTGGCTATTGCATCAGATAATGTCTCAGCATTCCATCTGAATGAAGTCCAATTTTCAATATCATGAATGAACATATCCTACCTCCTTTTTGCAAAAATAAGAATTTCATTGGAGTTTTCAATCAAGTTGCGGTTAATAATCGGGAATAAGCCGCAAAATTTGCGGCTTATTCCCGACTGCTACTCAGATAACGGGAAACAAGTGCATAAAAAGAACAAGGAATAAAGTTCTCATTTATAGGATATATAGCCAATACGCAGATGATATACAATCTGCGCATTGGCATTAATTGAATACTTTAACTACTCATTAGAGTTTGCAAGCATACTCATTGGTTTTATTTGCGATGCATGATTAGACCAACTAGGAGCTGCTTTATATGCCTCAACTGACTCATCCGGAACATACATCTCACTAAACGGACCATATCCTATATATCCTGTTCCTGTTATTACAGGAGGGGTTATTGCTTTGCAAATAAAAGTGGGATACCACCCATTCCCATGTAAGAAACTATCACCAATTTCAGTAATAGTTGAGGGAAAGATTATTGTATCTGCTTTAATCGTCCAACTAATAAAACCTTGAGGTATACTAGTCCTACCTTCTTCCACTTCAATATAAGTCAACTCGCTACAGTTACTAAAATGTCCAGTGCTAATAAACACCCAACTTGCAGGAATATATAACTCACCTTGTATTCCAGTATCCGCAAAACATCTATAATTTAAAGTGGAATTATTAGGCAAATTTATTTTATTTAATGTTCTAAGTCCAGAAAAAGCAGCTTCTCCAATGGTAATTTCTTCAACATGTGATAGGTTTAAACTTGTAATAATAGTATTTTGAAATGAACTATTATTTATATTCCTTGTTTTTCTACTAAATTCCACCGATTTTAATGAGATACAACCTCTAAAAGCTTCATAGGGAACAGTCTCTAAACTAGTGATATCAACGGATTCAATTCCCTGACAACCGTAAAATCCTCCACTTCCCATACTTGTTATCCGGCTTAAATCAAGATGCCCAGATAATGAAATACATTTTCTAAAAGTATTACTACCCAATGTTGTAATATAGTCAGTAATTGGCAGTTCTTGTAATGAACTACAGTTTTCAAAACAACTATTATTAATAGCAGTTACCTTCGAATTTATCGGATAATGACAATATTTTAAAGAAGTACAATCTTTAAACAAATAGTCTCCCATATTTTCTATTGTATCTGGAAGCTCTATTTTAATCAAACTTGAACAACTTCGAAATTGAGTAAATTTTAGTTCAATCAAACTACTATCTTCTTCAAATATTACTTCCTTTAAATTTGAGCACTCTTCAAAAGTACTTTGCTGCATACTTTTCACGCCTTTTGGTATAAAAATATTAGATATATTAGTACCTCTAAAAGCTTGTAATTCTATAAGTGTCAGACTAGATGGAAGTATAATAGAAGATAAATTAGAACAACCATAAAAGGCTTCCCTTGATAAAACTGATAATCCGGTAAAATATTGAAATTCATCAAAGCTTGTCACTTCCTTATTATCTTTAAATTGATAGCTAGGAATTTTATCTATGCTTTGAATTTGTTGTTTTGTAATACCAACACCATCTCCATACAAATCAATAAAATAATTGCCTATTACCGCATCCTTGAATCTCACATAAAAATCACCATTGATATTCAGAGTCAGCTTCTTAAACGCATTCCTCAAAATCTCTATCGAATCCTCATACGCATTAGTATTAATCGTAATTGTTCCATCCAACACCGGGTATTCATCTTCTCCGGCTAATCCTTCAGAGCTTAATCCCTCATACGTACCGTTCGAGAGTGTTGCTAACTTATCCAACATATCTGAATCATCATATGTTTCATCAAATCCTACAGCACGGATACGTTTCAGTTTATGATCGCCACCTTGCCCAGTTTGTGCATCCATTATACTGACCAGCAATTGCATCGGCTTTACTTTCGGACATCCGGTTATAAAGAAGTCAGTAATGATCTCTTCACATAAATCGATTCCCACCCCTTCATTTGTCATTAACGGATAATTCGCTAAAGACAAATACTGATTGTAAGCACTAAACTCTACAGTCCGGAGTCCTCCACCCTTCGGAAGAATGATTTGTACAAGAGAAGTTCCATCAGCGTACACTTCCTGTAGATGAGTACACCCGGCAAGATTCAATGTACCTGACAATGTGGAAATATTAGATAGCAATAGTCGTTGCAGAGATGTACAATTAGATAATGTCAATGAAGAAATAGATATGACTATAGCCTCTGTTTTGCTTCCTAAACGAATATCACGAAGCATACGTCCCTGAATAATCATGGAACCTTGCACATTCTTATTATACCAGTCACCTATATCCTGCAAGTAGGAAGCACCCTGTATTGCATTTTGCTGATCACCGGAACCGGATAATTCAATCTCCATTACACACACATCCCCAGCTTTCGTTCGTGCACCCCGAATTATACTTGTACCGTTAGCAATAGCCGGATACATATCCATAGCCGGAGTCAGTTCATATTTAATCGTATTACCAGCAGCACGCACAGTGATAGTATCGGAACCATTAGCAGAAAACAAGCCAAAATTATACTTCGACATCATATAAAGGATGCGTTTGGTCACCCACCGTTGTTCCGCAGCATAATGATCACCCAATGACTGTGTAATCGGGTCTGTATCATTCGAATAAGTTCCGGCATTATAAGCCAGTTTACCATTTTCATATGCTATCCTTGCATCAGCGTTAAAAGCATTAGAAGGGAAATATTCCTGAGCCTCATCAAAGAAATATTTTTTATAGAATGCATAAAGTTTCTCAAGATCATTACCACTTTTTAATCCGCTCAATGCCTGCATAGAAGTCATCATCAGGCGCATATTAGTAGTCTTCTCTTCAGCAAAGGCAAGTTCCATCAAATTAAAGAAATTATTAGATTCACCATTCCATACAGATGCCCCTGTCCCATCAACATCATGCGTTTCCACACTATACGATTTCTCCGGCAAACCACGATTAGTCGTATCAAACCGGGTATCAGCATCATCGATACGCCATCTCCATTTAGAATTCTCCATACCGAAAGAGTATGGATATGTATTTTTTGCCCGTTCGTCCGTACCGGCATTAAACTCCACATTATTCATAAATGTCAACGTGTCTTGTATATGCCAAAAGTCCGGTGCTTCCCGGCGAAACTTCGAGATACGAGCATTGATAAAGAGAGTATTCAGTTCATCATTATTTTTTTCTGTTAAGTCCTTACTTAGCAATCCATAGCCTTTATCCACAAGCTGAGAGTTAAGGTTTATCTGCCCTTCACCTATATCAGACGAAACAAACCTACCTTCTGCCGACTCGAAATAATAAACATTATATTGGTTCACATCACCGCCTTTCGCAATCCAAAATTCATAAGGCTGATTTTTATAGTCTGCAAGCTGAGCGTTCAACTCATCCAACGTACCGTTGAAAGGCAAAAGCCGTGGTGAACACTGATAGACGATGTTATATGCCGGTATAAACTTCGATATATTTTCCAATTCACCGGCACCGAAATCCCATGAATTGGCTCCATTATACTGAAAAGCCTCCTCATCTTCATTATAGGCAATATATGATTTATTCGGATTCCAGGGAACACGGAACAAAGTACATAATGGCGAATTATCCGCCCCTTCAATAGATATCATGTCCGGAAATAAGTCCGTATCATACCCAAAAGTATATTTATCTCCTTTATCCGGTCCGAAAGTATATAGTCCTTTGAAAGTATATACCGATTCCCCGTCATCATTCAACGATTTCTCAAAACAGACAAATGGCATCTGATAAACAGCGACACGAGCATTCTTATACATTTCCGTCTGCATAGCTTCATTTAACAACCCCATTTCACGATATAAATCTTCGTAAGAGTTGACCGAACCTATTTTATGAGATTGCATTGAGGACGCATAATTCTTTTTCGCCGTAAACTTCTGTCCAGCCGGAATCCAAGGTACCATTTGCCATTTCTTACTTCCGGTTGTCCCGTCTGCAAAAGTAATCACAGAGTTGTTTTTATCCAGTTGGTAACGGGTATTCCACAAATAATATTTCATGGAAGATGTTCCTTGTCCCTTAGCTGCTACATTAGTAATAGAAACATTCCATTCCGGATGATCATAAAAAAGAACTTCCAGTGTTCCAACCCGCTGTGTCTGATCGAGCATATACGGGATCGTATTATCAAATACCAGACAATTGAACTGATCTCTTGTGTTATCAAAGTCTATCTCCGAACCATTGGGATCCAAAATATCATTAAAAGCTTTCACTCTTGCCTTTTCTTCCGTATCAGACAGCCAATTGATATAATTCGTCAGTACTCCCTGTGAAGTTAATCCTGATGCATACTCGCGTATACCATAAACATCCACATCGGCATAATCCGACCCAATAACAATAGCTCCCGATTGAGCGAAATAATCATTATCTTCATAAGTAAACTCCCTGTTTTTACGTCCGTTGATATACAGTATACACAGATTAAATCCCGGGTTACCGTAAGCCGTCGGCAAAACAGTCAGCGTCAGCCTTGTACGTTTTCCTTCAAAGGTATGCAAACTTTGCACACTGTCATCTTTCAAAGACTGTGTATGCATGATGATGTCATCCGCATAAAGATTCAATCCTATAAAAGAATTTCCCGATGGAGATGATATCGTCATCACTGGTTCCGAATAGTTTGTCACATTATCCACTCTATAATCAATTTCAATGGTGATTCCTCGACGGGCACACTCTGTACTGAATGGATGACGGTCTATAGTCAACAGAGACCCCGCCATCAGACGAAGAACTTTTTCTCCATTCGTATTCGTAGTCCAACAATCATTTCCCCAGTTTACTCCTTCCCATAGTGCTTTCACCTCAGAGCCATCAATCTCATTCACTATCGCCTGTCGGTTTGCCTGACTATTACTACGAGTTTTAGGATTCAGATAAAACACAGCTCCCGGTACAGCAGAATAGCCGGAAGAATTATCCACGGCAAAAATAATAGGTGCAGTGAGATCATCATCTCCATCCTTCACCAAAGCTACAATGTCAAATCCGGAGTTATCCATTGTCTCTATTTCAAGGGAAAGAGAAAAAATATGCTTTGCCGAACAAGTGATGCTGTCCTCATTAGACACATATACATCCGTTGTATCCTTGCGAACAAAAAATTGTGCTGACGTAGTTACATTGTCCCCATCATACATGGTATATTCAAACAACGTATTTTCAGCCCAGTTCATTCCTTTGTTAAGAACGTTATTGATTGCAATCAACTTAGTTTGGTCACCGGTCATTGCACAGATCACATTAAAGGAAACTGTTCTTGTTTTAATACTTCCATCCGAATTGGCAACATAAGCGGAAATATTGAATACTCCTGTCTTTCCAGGATGCGGAATAGAGTAGTTGTACGAGGTTTCAATATACACTCCCATCCCTACAGACACTTCATACAATTCGTTATAATCTGTTCCAGTGACAGTTACGAATAAAGTTTTCGATACATTTCCACCTATATTCAGATTGAAAAGAATATCTCCACTATAGGCAGTCCACCATTTAAAATTATCGGCATTAATCGAAAGAGTAGTCAGTTGTACTGTATATACAAATGCAGGAGTCGTCGTTTCCGTAATCTCACCAGTGATTTTAATCATTACATTATTGGCACCGGAAGTCAGAAACTCGGCTACATCCACATTAAGAGAAGTAGCGGAATTCACGTACATCATCTTCACTACCACATATTCCGCATTGTTGGAGTTACGTACTGAGATCTGACAAAGTCCACGCTCTCCTGTATTTTCATACGGGTCTTTCGAACTATATCGTTCCTGGCTTATGAAAGTGAATTTCAAATAACACGGTTCTCCTTTACTGGCTGATATATTTTTATTATCAAGATCATTCACAATACGCACATTGCGCTGCAATCCGATCTCCGTATTTCCCATCTCCTTCACATTCCATTTACTTCCATCCCATATATAGAAAAGGTCATCATCGAGCACATAACACAAAGTAGGCACTTCAAGCCTCTCCAATGGGATGTCATCTCTTTCTGCAATAGTGCGTACGCACTTGATTCCACCTTTTCCATATTTACTATAATGGGTAGGATATCTATCTTCATCAGTTCCCGGAACAATAGGAGCATATACATTCGTTCCTTTTAAATCTTCACTCATTATCTTCTGTTTTTTTAGTTTTCATATTCCATTCTTTCATATTTTCAATTTATGGACCATACGTCCTGCTATAATGAAAATAAATATGATAATAACCAGCATGGCAGCACCTCCAAAATCCAGTTTAAACTGCTGCCATGTGGAAAGCTGTTTTTCCACCGGGAAAGGAATCGGTATAGAATCAGTCTTTATCAAAGTATCCGTCCTATTCACATATTGATACTTATACAGATACTTACATTTATACTGATATATCGTATCTCCCTTTACCGCTATATATACACTATCATGCTGATATATGCTATCATGCCTTATGCTATCACGAGTCCGATACTCCGTTTTCACTGTTTCAACCGGAACATATTGAGTTCGGCAGGAACTAAGTCCTCCTCCCAATATCAGAAGGAAGATTATCACATCTACCAAGCATCTCATGATGCGGTATCTTTCAAATAGTCAGTAATTCCATCAATATGCGTTTGCACTACCAGTTGTTTTCCTTCAGCAGACAAAAGAAATTCTACATCTTTTTTGTTATCCTGAAAGAAATTCTCTGTTAATATAGCCGGACAGATCGTATCACGGCATATAGCAAGATTCTGTATCCAAAACAATTGTTCCTGTACTGGTTGACGCACAAAAGCTGATTTAGCTTTAGCAGATTCAGCCAGGCACATTGCCAGACGCTTACTATTAACAGAAGCATTATTTGATACAAATACACTCCATCCACGTGCAGTCAGCCAATCCGTACCATAACCTGCCGCATTACAATGAATAGAAATTAATATAGCATTACCTTCAGTTTCCCGGTAAATGTTATTTGCCCGCCTACATCGTACGGAAAGAGGAATATCTATATTCTCTTTCACTATGCGCTCCGCATTAAAACCTTTTTCACGTAATCCGGTTACTATCCTATCTGCGATTTCTCGGGTATATATCCATTCTTTCAACCTTCCATCCGGCGAACATTTACCCGGTGTATTTTCACCATGTCCGTTATCTATCAGTATTTTCATGTTTCAATGTTCTTTTAAATTAATAATCGCTTGGAGGCTGTCTTCTGTCACATCTATGAACATCACATCGTTTCGCTTCAGCCTCCTTTAATTTCAATTCAATTCCGTGCCGTTTATGAATTTCATCTAAATGGGCAGCTTGTTCCTGACGAAGTTCTACATAAATTGTATCAATCTTTGCATCCCTTTGGGCAATACGTTCCTCAAGCCAGGCAATTTGTTTACGCTCATTTTCGCTTTCCATAGCATCTGCAGAAGCATCTTCCTTGCGTGCGTTTGTCTTTCGGTTTACGTAGAAATTTACGATCCATTTTATTGCTTCCAAACCACCGAGTGCACCTATTATCGCTAACCAATCGTTTAGTTCCATGCTATTCTTTACTACCCTTTTGTTTGCATTTGATTTGCGTTAACAGGTACCAAATCATATTTTAAGAAATCAGCCGCATTAGGGTGATAGTATAGCTGATAAGCATTAGAGTTTTTAATTAACCAAGTACCGACATACCATGCAGCCTGAATACCAGTAGGGATGAATATTAACTCAACCGGATAATATTGTGGTACTGTTACTGTATCGACATTCTTTACTACAGAACTATCAGGCCAGACGCCTCTCCAGTTGGTGGAGTAGAAATACTTAAACTGGCCCTTGGAAGTCCCACTCCGGGTATCATGTATGCCTATACTCAATATCTGCGATGACATATTTATAATCGTAATATCTATCGCCTGATTTAGTTTTAAGTCCAATTTACCTCCAAATCTTTTTATAGGTACATTAAGGTAAGTATATCCACCGATAGCAGATGAAAGGGTTGATATTACATACTGAGAAGTGACAGCCAGATATGGAGGTAACGATTCGCCCGAAAAATGAGATGCTCCGGAAGCTATTGAGTTATTAATACTTACACTATTTAATTCAATTGTTCCATCAGAATCAAATACAATCTTACCACCTCCAAGAAATCCACTTCCTTTATTAAAATCAAACAAGATATTGGGTGTAAAAGGCGCATTAGACTCTCCTATAGTTGATGGATCAAATAATTGAAATTGATCGCTAATCTCTCCATCTGCATCTACTCCTCTTTGGCTGTACATATAATCACCGCAAAATACAGCACTAGATAGTTTCGAAAAATCATTAATTTTTATTTCATCAGATTCTATTCTCCCCTTAAACTGGTACGTCCCATTTTCCGGGTCCATCTCAAACATTATCTTATTATCTGCCAAAGCAAAGATTCCTGTTCGCTTTTTACCATCTGCTTCTGTCAGACAATCCTTTCCCTGTGCTATACCAGTCAATTTTCCATCTGCAGAACGTGTTCCACTGAACATTTTGGGTGTTACTATGTATCCACCACCAATTTCCGTAGCATATCCATTCCATTCTTCAATCCACGGTAAAAGATTGGCATCCTTTCCCGGCTCCCCCTGATTACCTTTCACCTTTATAGGAGCTCCCCATTCTCCAGTTTCCGCATTCTCTGCTACCTTTTGAGAAATCCAAATAACAGTAGCCGTCGCATTGGTATGCCATCCCCCTGTTGTTCCATTTCCATTTGGTCGTGCAGGTTCCTCCTCACTGTCATGATAGGTAATATAGACGTCCTTTCCATCTTTGCCGTTCGCACCTTCCGTACCGTCATTACCATCTGCCACCATCAATGTCCATGAAATGCCATTATAAATATATACGCGTCCATCAATCGTGTTACGGTAAACCCAGTTTTTCTGCGGGTTTGCAGGAGACGTTGACAACTCTCCTTTCCACACAATATCAAGACCGTCTTTTCCATTCTCACCATTAACACCATCTAATCCATCTTTACCATCTTGCCCCGGTTCACCCTTCAAATTTTCTTTTGTTTCATCATCCAGATTATCCCATGCCAATTTCACACCAGTACCAAAACGAAATCCCTCAGCATCCCATTTGATAGCGCCTCTTCCGATAAATCCTGAGCCATCAGGATTAAACTGATAGAGCACAGAGCCACCATTATCTATCCCTTTAATAATTCCGTTAACACAATAAAATCCTTTCAACCCATTACTTCCGGGAATATCGCCACCCATACGAACTTTCAAACAATCAGACCAATCTTTCGAATAAATTCCATCCAATACATCAATAGCAGGTTGTGCTCCTTCGTCAGCATGCATATAAATAGCAGAATGCCGACCGATATATTTCTCATCATGAGAACTATTTCCAAATTGCACGATGTCATCTCCCGGTGCGGGAGGATTCATCACCACTCCTTCCCCATCTACATCAAATTCGGATTTAAGGATACGGATAACACCCTCCGTTACTGATTCAATTTCTACATGATATAGCTTCTGTCCACCAGAAAACTCCTGACAACGAATAAAGTCATGTTCTACAAAACTCATGTCCGCGTCTTCTATTGTAATAAGGTAAGCTATTCCGTCATCAGAAACAGTAACCATTTTTATTTTTCCACATCCTTGTGTGATAGCTTGCGCACCGATGATTGCACGAATCTTACTTACCAATAACTCAAATACAGTGAACTGTCCACGTACCCTGAGTGCATCGACCTCAAGCATCCATTTTCCTGATACATACTCCCATATCTTCCATCCATGCCCAGCGAATCCGGATACAAAATCTTCCACATACTCCTTCACTCCGTTTGCTAATTTCTGCCCGGTTTCTTTGGCAGAACAGAGGAATCCATAAAACTTACCGTTACTTAATATTGCCATTACTTTACTTCTATATTTAACACACCCGTTTGAATGCTGTTTAACCTGAATATTGTATAACTCTCTGTGTACCCATAAACATTAGTCACCGTCCGAACTTCTTCTACCCAATCTGAATTACGCAATCCGCCAATCCAAAACTGAATATCAGAAATCATGGAAGCAGGTAAAATATAATAAGGATACTTGCCACCGGAACAATCAAATACAGTAGTTTTTAATGGTCGCTCGGCCCAAGAACTTGTCAATGCCAAAATCTCTTCATCAGTGAGAGCCTCATGGACAGAAACCCCATAATACTTCTTCAATCTGAACTTCACGGAAATAGAATCCCTATAAACTTCACCATTATAGACAGCGGACAAAGTATACGTTGTATCAGCTGTAACATCCTTATATTGTTTTGCCCGGCTGTCAATAGGCATTGACTCTCCATTGACAGACTGTGATGTAACATCCCGGTCATAACTCCACGAAAGATTAATTGTTTGCGTACTTCCTTTCTCATAAATTCCGCCTCCCCCTGCCAGAGACAAGGTAAACGGGAACACCTTCGACATCAATTGTGAAACATTAGAGAACAATGTCGTGTTTACTGTCCACTCGGAAGCTCCGGCAAGTCGTACTATAATATCATCCGTCTCCGATGTTTTGTCAGCTTCTTCACTGACGTTATCCATTCCTCCAAGAGTAGTAACTCCACCCCCTACAGACAACTCTTCTACGATTGCATCCTCAGACTCTTCAATGAGTGACATGAAAGAAGCCTCCTCGGTTACTTCTTTTTTACGGATCACCAGTCCGTTATTAGCTTCTACCAGTTCCGATGATACCAGTCCTTTAGTGAAAGTTATCCGTCCTGCCGCTTCGTCATTATAAATTCTGCTGAGCGCCCTCCCTCTAATCTCGTTTATAATCCTTTTCGAAGAAAACACATTCCGATCCGATGGTTGTGTTTTATCATTTATACCGATTACATAGACTCCGGTACCGCCACCGCCATTTCCACTTGATCCATTGAATGCCTGTCCTTTGAAAGTCAGGGAGTCCACTTTGTTTTCTATTTCCCCCAAGCGGGAGTATGCAGCCGTTTCACCAATCGTATATACCGGATGATCATGAGGGATATCCAAAGCACACTCATAACCGATAATACGCGACTGACGCCCATCTTCGAAATAGTTCTTGTTAATAAGATTCACACGGTCGCCTAATTCGAACCTTCTGATATCCCCATCGTTATAAATATAGTCAGGCAACATCTTACAACTATAAGTAGAAGGGTCTTGCATCGATTTCTCTACATACTTTTCAGCCATTTCAAGCAGTTCTTGTTCGGCACTTGGCAGCATGTTATCAGAAACAAACTTCGTATCGAATCCATAAAGAACATACGTATCACCATTGGAAGGCTTCAGGGATTCATCAGGTATAGGGCGCCCATAATCTTCATTTCTCACAATTTCAAACACTTGTGCAAGAGGATTCCATGAACCATCAGCATTCTTTTCCGGCTGTTGGTCTTCATTTTTATCCTTATCCCAGGGGTTAAACGTTACGGTAAAGCTCATTCCGTTCATTGCTCCCGACTGGAATATAATATTCAGTTCCTGTCCCGGCAACACATAATCTTTGGAAAAAGTCATTCCGGTATCTTTAAAACGATAGGCATTCCATTTCTTGAAAACCGGTTCTTTACCTTCCTCTTCTATCTTATCCGTATATTCATGAAGAACAATATCAGACATTGTCCCTATCCTGCGTGGGTAAACATCTTCAAAAACAACCACCTCTTCAATAGCTTCTTCCATACTCATCCCGGGAAAGGCATCAATATAGGGCGTGTCACCCGGCAACATCAGGCGTTTCTGTACTACGCCATTCATCACTACGTCTTCATCTTGCGGACGATAATCAGACGGCAGGTTCCGGGTTGATCCGAAAGCGTAGATACGGGTAGCATAACTGGTCTGGCTGTCCGAACGTGTCATATCTCCGACATTTACACCTATCTCAAAATCTACCGGATCACTATATTCACATCGTCCGAAGTGTATGATGCTATCCGTTATCCACCATTCGCATTGCCATGTTTCTGCAATCTGTGTCAATGCGTCAATCATATTCGTGCTATCATACGTAATCAGTTTAGCAGAGTTGTCTACCGTACCATCTGTGACGTAGCTGAAAGCCCGTCCCCTGTAGTTATAGCCGAGTACTTCAAGATTCTTCAGGAATACTTTCATGTGAGTGTCCAACGTAGAGGTCAGGCTCCATCCGGACTCTTTATTTCCTTTCTCCGGAGTATAGAAGAACTTCTTATTCTTCCATTTCCAATAGTAGGCATCCAGTCGGAGATCATAGTCGTAACCTCCCGTTTCTGCGTTATAATCCGGCTTATATAAATCAACAAGCTCAAATACCCCTATCTCGTTGTCGATATAATCTCCCAAAGAGAAATACACAGGTTCCAAAGCTGAGAACTTCAAAGTTATATAATCCTCCTTCATCAACAGGAACTTACGCTTGCTCCCTTGATTTATGGGAGTAGAAAAGCGTATATTTCCAGATATGTCTTTAATATCTATCATACTGTTTTCGTTCTATCATTAGGATTCGGTTCATATAGTTTCAGTGAGAACTTTCCAATGCCGCGCATAAACTGGCTGAATTGGCTGCACGATTGATAAATCGTTTTGTACACGACTTTAGGCTGATACTTGGTTTCTATCTCAAGTGCGCCTGTTGCCAGTTCTTCACAAAAGCTATTGTATCTCTCAAAAAACTGTTCCTCACTGGAAGCCGTCAGGTTAATCTGAAGAGTCAGGTTTCTCACATCTACCCTTGGATTGGCGATGACCACCCGTTTTCCATGTTCCAGCCGACTCTCGTTTTCTATAAAAGTTTTGTTGGAGGATGGTGTCATTAGTTCGGATAATGCATTATTATCCATGCTTATGCCCCAAGTAGTGTAGGCATCTTTACCGTTAATGCGCAATTCGTCTTTCATATCATTATATGTTTTTTGTATTTCTATCTATATTATCCAGTTTCTCTCCAAATCCCAGTAGTACTTTTGTATACTTTGCAATATCTTCCAGATGCCCGTTTGACATAACAGCCAAATTCCTCATATCGGTTAGAAGCAGGTTACTATCAGAAGCCGTGGTGCATAATGAAGACAAGCTCCCCAAAACAAACAGCATTGAATTCTTGATTTCCTCATTAGATATCTGCAAAGCAGTAAAACGTCCATTTAGTTCATCTCCTGTATCCTGGGACATCGCAGCAAATCCTTTCTGAGTAGAAGATTGGGAAGACGACTCTTCACCAGAAGACCAACCAAATTGTTGCATTAAAGCATCGCGCTCTTCCAGAGCATCTGAAACAATGCTATTCCAGCCTTCTTGCAAATCTGCATATTCCTCTTCATCAATACCGCCTGATTCATTGGCTTTAGCAAAAGCTTTATACCATTCATTAATTCTAGACTTATAATTGTCAATCAGCATGGAATTAAGAATAGCTTTCTGCATATACTTCTCAAAATTATTGGCAAACTCTTCTGAGGAAGAATCCATATCAGACAATGCATCCAGAAAACTACTAAAGACATCATCAAAAGATACTTGGGTTAACGATTCATTCAGAAGATCTCTCATTTCTTCCGTTTCCTCATTACATGCAATTATTTGCTCTAAATATTCGCGCACATCCCCATCTAATTTTGCCCAAAAAGTAGGAGCATCCCTTTGTAGTGTTGCAAGCTGCTCAGCTGTTAAATCAAATAATCCAGTCATTCTATTCCCAATATCGTCGGGATTCATTCCTATTGAATTGGCAAAGTTGTTCCACTCTGCCCATCCTTCATTATTCATGCCCTTACGCATTCGTACGCCGATAGAATGAGAGCCTGCCGATGCTCCGGCATTCAAACGTTCCTTGCCAAGTGTTCTTGCCGCATTCGCTTCTTTCTCAATTAGACCTATTGCTTTTTGAGAGGCTTCTACAGCAGCCTTTCCTGTCAACGTTTCCAATAGTTCTTTCTGCTTGCCAATTATTACATCAAGCACTTTCACATAGCTCTCATAGTTTTCCTTGGCTGCGTCATAATCAGAATAATCAGCACCAAACATATCTGCTATTTTGGTAGCCACCTGTAATGCCGCTCCAATGATAGCTAAGATAACAGAAGCTTTCTCTACAGTTTGTATAGAAGTAGATGCCGCCTGTGCGGTTCCACTCATTGCAGATGAAGAGCCATTAGCCAACATTACAATTCCATCAATCATTTGCAATGTAGATGATGCTATCCCCCCGGCAGCAGATATGATTTCTCCGGCAGTACCTCCTACCGCATCACCAATCTCATTAAATCCACTTTCTACATTTCCTAATGTCTTATATAGTTCTTGCCATTCTTTTATGCCCCGCTTTTCAGGAGCTGTCTGAGTCTCGTTAGTTTTCTCACTAATTTCATTTTTTAATGAAGATACCTTTGCTCTTTGTCCCGCCAGTTTAGGATCATTGGGACTTAGAAATTCAGATCGCTGGAGCTCCTGCTCTGCTTGAAACAGCAATTTCTGTAACTCTTCCAAACTCATATTTGCTATGCTATTAGTCCACGACTGAAAAGAATCCTCGCGCATAGCAAACTCACTATCAACAGCCTCCAAGGCTCCTTCTTTCTGATAATCATGTTCTGCAAGTGTTTCTTTAGAAGCTCCTGCTTTTGTTAATGCTTCTCTTTCCTGTTCAAATTTCTGTTGTACAGAAAGACGTTTCTCCGCATAACCTTGATATTTTGACAATATATCTTTATAATATACTGATATATCATTCCCTTGCCTCGCAACAGTCTGTTTCAACATATTAGCAAATACATTCTCTTCCTCTTCATTCAGAGATACTGTCGATTTATCAAAAGGTTGACCTTCATTCTTTGAGTTAGCTTCGAATATAGCCTTTTCCGTATCAATCTTCTTTTGGAGATAATCAGCTTTTAATCTCTTTAATTCTGCTATTTCCTTTTGATGATTGAATTCCATCTGAGCCAGTTTCTTCTCTTCACCTTCGTTCATGGCATCAATCTCAGCCTGAGCATTTCTATTCGCAAGATCTTCTATTGCTAGTTTCTCATCAATTTTCTGCTTATTACGAAGTTCTTCTATACGTTTTTGTTCTTCACGAAGTCTTTTGGCTTCTTCTTCATATCTGTTATCTGTTATACCACCTAAACCTTTATAGGTGGTTTCTGCAGAGTTCATTTCATCTTTTGCTTCACTTACTTTTTGTGATGTAGCGTTCGGATTCTTCAATAAATCCTGATACTTTTTTTTTGCTTTAAGCCAATTATCTTTTGCAGTTTTCAATTCTTCCTGATAAATAGCACCTCCCTCCTTTTGCTTCTTAAGCTTCAACACATTAGATTCAGCTTCTTCAACCTGAGCACCTAAGTTATCATAATTCAACTGTAATTGAAATGGAATAATATAAAGCGGATTCTTTTCAAGCTTTGCACGTTCTGCTATCATTAAGGTATTAACCTTATTAAATTCTTCTCTAATTTTATCCAAAGAACCTTCTGCAATGGTTATACGCTCTTCAATAGGAGTATTTTCTTCTTCAACCTTTCTCTTCAACCGATCATGTTCAGCTAAAGCATCTTTCCATTGACTCAAATCTATATTAGCAGTATTTGCAACACGGTCATGACCATACGCAAGAACATCTAGTGTAGATGCTTTTTCAGGATCACGTTCTTTCTTTGCCTCTTCTCTCAATTTTTCAGCTTCAGTACGTGCCTTATTAAGAATATCTGTATATTTTTGAACATTAGCAATTATATTGTTATAATTATTTTCATCACGTTCCTCATTAGTAACCCTTTGTGCTTCAGCTAAATCAAGATTTGCTATTTCTTCACGGCTATATGCATCAGTCAAAGCAGGAGAATATTTCTGCAGTTCTTCATAAGCTTTAATCTTAGCACTTTCCGTTTCCGTTTCATCCTGAATAACACGCATAAGACTTTCCACCTTCTGTTTGCGATTTTCTTGCTGTTGATTGAATCTCTCTTGCTCATCATTAAATTTCTTTTGTGCCTTTTCAGCAGCCGTTGTGCGCTCAGATAAATTCCACATTGCAAGTCCTAGTCCGATAATAGCAGTTGCTGCAAGTACCCAAGGATTAACGTTTAGCCCCCCTGTTAAATCTAAAAATGATTTTTTCAACTTAGACATAGCAGCTCCTAACATCATTTGAGTAGTTACCAGAGACTGAGTTAACACCATATGCGTTATACATGCAGCTTTGTAAACTCCATAAGTTTCAATTAAAGAAAGAAGTATCTTCCCTATTTGTTCATAATTCTCTACCAAATATGTAATTCCACTGATAGCACCACCAATCATTCTTTCTTGAGACTCTCCAATACCATTCAACATCATTTCCCAAGCATCCCGAAGATTATTTATTTCTCCAACAATCGTTTTAGATTGCTCGTCCATTGAGCCATAAAACTGTCCACCTTCATTTGTCAGGTTTTCAATGACTTTCTGCACTTCAGGAAAACCTATTTTACCGGCAGAAACCATTTCGTTCACCTTCTCCGTATTTACTCCCAACATATCCGCAAGTCCTTGCAGCATCGGAACTCCAGAAGCTGAAAAATTATTCAAATCATCAGCATAAAGACTTCCTTGTGCCATAACATTTCCATATAGAGATGTAATTTGCTCCAATGGTGCTCCTATTCCTGATGCAATATTTCCTAATTGAAGTAATGTATCGTTCACTTCTCCGGAAGCAACCCCATATCCTATTAGTTGCTTCGCCCCGTTTGCCAATTCAGTCAGACTAAACGGAGTTTCAGTAGCACTTCTCATCATTTGAGACATCAAAGCATCAGCCTTTTCTTTACTCTGCAGCAAAGTGCCAAAAGAATTTTCCAACTGTTGATACTCACCACGCACGCGGATAACATCACTCACAAACGTCTTCAAAGCTTCTGTGCCTCCTATTGCATCAAAAGTCTTCTTCAATACTTCTGTAAAACCTCTGTTTTCATTATTCGCATTTTCCAATTCAACTGTAATTGAACGAATGGAAGAGCGTATTTGCTCGGCTCCTTTAATGAATTCTTCATTATTTCCTTTAATACTAAAAACTCAATCTGCCATATTATCATCTTTCAAGTTATTATTAGACAAAGCTATGGCAAAGTATTACACTTTTTCAAAAGTATGCTTTCTAATACCTGACATTAATGAAATAGTCACAATATGAAGTAAAATGAATCATTATCAAGTAGAGGGAAGCAAACTAATTTCAACTTTTTTCTTTTACAATGTAAGATTATAAAATATACTTTGTACCTTTGTCACGAGAAATAACAATATGATTATAAATACAATAAAACAAGCATATTCATTTTCAATCACAGAAATAGCATATCACTATTTTATTACTGCATTGAAACATAACAATAAAAATATAAAACCATGAGAAAAGTTCTGCTACTACTTCCAATGATGTTAATTACGATTAGTTGTAATCATAAACAAAAAGAACAAACTGAAAGCCCGCAAACTAAAACTCTTACGGCTACAGAAATAAGAAATCAAGAAATACAAGATTCATTAAAGCAAGTAAAAACAGATTCACTCGCTTTAATAGCATGGGGAGATGCTAAATTCGGGATGACTATGAAGGAGGTACTTGCTACCGAGTCCTTTAAAGGAGGAGATAAATACTCGAATAGTATAGTAATGGAACACAACCGTCAGCAAGAATTCGAAAGAGTTTTAGGATTAAATGAACTTTGGTTAATTCAGTGTTATTTTCAAGAGAATGAGTTAACGCGAATTTATATTGACTCACCAAATCTAACAGCCAATCGCATAGATGATTTAATTAGAGATTGCAATATCTTCATCAGAAACTTTACAAAAAAATATGGTAATCCATCATACCAAAAAGATAAAGTGAACATTTCCGAATTCAACTCCGGAGAAGAATTTGAATACGCAAAATACCAAATAGGAGATAAAACCATCACAATATTATTAGGTGAACAAAGTAGAGAAGTTAAATTCTATTATAAGATTTATATAGAGAATGACAAATTCCCCAAAAAGAAACATGTACAAACTGAAAAGGAAAAGAAAGAGGAACAAAGAAGAATGAAAGAAGCTAAAGAAATAAAAGAAAACTCCTTTTAATCATTTAATTAGCACTCTACATTACTTTTTTAAATAAAGACCTTAGAACGGTTTCATTTTTGAACCCTGTCCTCAAAACTAATTTAAGATACTGAATGGTGCAAATTTTCATAGCTTAAGAATAATACAATAAAACAAGCATATCCACTTTCAATCACAGAAATAGCATATCACTATTTTATCACTGCATTGAAACGTAACTATAAAAATATAAAACCATGAAAAAGTCCTATTCAACGATACAACTCTATCTATATCTTTTAATTTTAATATAAAAGTAAAGAGAATAATATTAATAACAGGGATACGAGAAGCCCGATGCATGACAATAAAAAGAGGGTTATAAAATTATTTTAAATGAACTAAAATCTAACTATCTTTGCAAAATAAGTTTTTTAATCGCATTAGTTATGAAAAGATTTACCCTTCATCAAATACCTGTATTATTCATACTCATATCAATTACTTCATGTATCCAGAAGCAATCTAAAGAAGAACAGAAAACAATGCTAGAATTACACACTGAAACTGTAGAAAAGCTAAAGAAAGAAAAAGAAAAATGTATTATTGCTGATACAACATTTATATATGAGATTAAGGCTGGCATGTCTCCGAACCAAGTAGGAGATTTTTTATCTTATGCCAAGAATAAAGGACAACTCCACACACAACTAGGGAAAGATTCATATTATTATACAATAATGGAATTTCCTATTTTAGGCAAATGTAAGTGCGAAATATACCCACAATATTACAATCAAAAACTTTATAAAATATCTTTAAAAGCAATACCTGAAAAAAGAAATTTACCTAATAATATTTCTTGGACATATATTAAAAATGCATATATCAAAAAATATGGAACTGAATATTATACAGGATTAGGTAAAACGAATAATATAGCAACTTTCATATTTAAAAATAAATACATCAATATTATCAATAGTGAATCAGATGGAATTATCATAGAATATGGTGACTTTTATTATTCCTCCATGAAAAAAAATACAGAAAGAAAAGAATCTGAAACAAGTAAGCGAAACACAATAGATAATATATAAAAAATTAATAGATATCAATAAAATCCCCAAGTTAACCGATTCATCCTAAATAAGCAACTCTTCCGTTTTAATTGCATCAAAAGTCTTCTTCAATACTTCTGTAAAACCTCTGTTTTCATTATTCGCATTTTCCAATTCAACTGTAATTGAACGAATGGAAGAGCGTATTTGCTCGGCTCCTTTAATGAATTCTTCATTATTTCCTTTAATACTAAAAACTCAATCTGCCATATTATCATCTTTCAAGTTATTATTAGACAAAGCTATGGCAAAGTATTACACTTTTTCAAAAGTATGCTTTCTAATACCTGACATTAATGAAATAGTCACAATATGAAGTAAAATGAATCATTATCAAGTAGAGGGAAGCAAACTAATTTCAACTTTTTTCTTTTACAATGTAAGATTATAAAATATACTTTGTACCTTTGTCACGAGAAATAACAATATGATTATAAATACAATAAAACAAGCATATTCATTTTCAATCACAGAAATAGCATATCACTATTTTATTACTGCATTGAAACATAACAATAAAAATATAAAACCATGAGAAAAGTTCTGCTACTACTTCCAATGATGTTAATTACGATTAGTTGTAATCATAAACAAAAAGAACAAACTGAAAGCCCGCAAACTAAAACTCTTACGGCTACAGAAATAAGAAATCAAGAAATACAAGATTCATTAAAGCAAGTAAAAACAGATTCACTCGCTTTAATAGCATGGGGAGATGCTAAATTCGGGATGACTATGAAGGAGGTACTTGCTACCGAGTCCTTTAAAGGAGGAGATAAATACTCGAATAGTATAGTAATGGAACACAACCGTCAGCAAGAATTCGAAAGAGTTTTAGGATTAAATGAACTTTGGTTAATTCAGTGTTATTTTCAAGAGAATGAGTTAACGCGAATTTATATTGACTCACCAAATCTAACAGCCAATCGCATAGATGATTTAATTAGAGATTGCAATATCTTCATCAGAAACTTTACAAAAAAATATGGTAATCCATCATACCAAAAAGATAAAGTGAACATTTCCGAATTCAACTCCGGAGAAGAATTTGAATACGCAAAATACCAAATAGGAGATAAAACCATCACAATATTATTAGGTGAACAAAGTAGAGAAGTTAAATTCTATTATAAGATTTATATAGAGAATGACAAATTCCCCAAAAAGAAACATGTACAAACTGAAAAGGAAAAGAAAGAGGAACAAAGAAGAATGAAAGAAGCTAAAGAAATAAAAGAAAACTCCTTCTAATCATTAAAATACAAGGCAACTAACTCACAACGAACTAGTTGCCCTTTTTCGATTCTTAAAACAGAGTTACTACATAAAATTCCCTATACATCTAGTTGGGATAGATCTTGTTAAACGTTAGGAAAGCCTATCTTTATTCTACCCTCTTGTAAGTTCCATCTTCTGAACCGTTCTTTATCTTTAATATATCTTTTGAAAATAAACACTCCCATACTTTTTTCTGTCCTTTGAGCTTATTTCCATCATCAGAATAGGTAATTTCAATATTTATATTATCACCTGAGATTTCATACGTAAATAAATAGTTCGTTAAAAAGCTAGCTCCGTTAAGAAGCGCATAATACCCGGTTCCATCATTCTCAAATTTTAAGTATTTGTGAGTTCCTTCCGTACCCGTTGACCATGTTCCTACCAAGTGTTTCAAATCTAAGTCCATCCAATCATCATCATCAGAAGAACATCCCCCCAATACTATTGGACACAATAAAATCATAATAATAAGAATCTTTTTCATTACGTATAAGTATTTAATTTGTTTGTTCGATAAAGGTAGGAATTATGTTAAGATTATGCTAATTATCTTTGAAAAAGAATGGATGTATAAACAAAAATGTAATAAGTTGCAATCACTAAATAAATTATTCAGGCTATCACAATCTTAACACGCCTTCTTTCAAGCAATAACAGACAACATATCAAGTATTATTAGCTCACTTCTCAAGTATTAACATTTCACATATCAGGTATTAATACTCGACAACTCAAGTATTAATACCTGATATCTAATTTCATAAAAAAATAGCGCATCTCGAACGAACGAGGTGCGCTAAAAAATTCCCACCGAAATAAGCTTATAGATTTATATATTAAATTCCCAATATAGATTTAAGTTTCTGCAGATCTGCAGCTTGAATACTCCTTGATTTAGGAGACTGAGGAACATACACCACCATAATGAAACCACTTTCAACGGATAATCTAACCCCCATATTATATTTATCCGAATCATTATTGATGAAGTAATATGCACCATCACTATCCTTCCCTATTACCTGATATCTCTCTGACAGAAATTTAGCTATTTCTTCAGTATACGAATAGGAAAGAGCTATAGCTGAAGAAGTTAATTTTCCATTCTCAAACAGATAAGCAACGCTCTTTACAGCACTATTCTCGCCTCTGTATCCCAATGTACTTGTTTTATCCTCCAGAATAGTACGTTTCTCTTTAGCCTTAACAGTTGCCTTATCCACACCAAATTCCAATACAGGTTCTGTGTAAGTGCTATATTTAGCATTTACCACAACTTCACACAGCGCCTCTCCATTATCTGAAGTTGCAGTGATAATTGTTTTTCCAACATGATTTCCTTTGATTATTCCATCCTCACTTACTTCAGCTACAAATTCACTCTTTGAACTCCAAGTAGCATTGTCGTTTACCGTTACTTGTTTTGTGTCGCCCGAATACAAAGAAACTTGATTAGCACTCAGAGTTAGTTTCCCATCTTCACTCTTACTACATCCGGCAATCACTAAAACAGCCGTCATTAAAAATAAAATCTTTTTCATTACTTGTTAATATTTAGCTAGCTTATTTCGTTTGTGCATTCATTTTACCAATTCATATCCCACCTATGAATCCTTTATGTAAAACGTGATAAACATTTGGCAAAGATACAAATAACAACAACATAACAACACTAATCCGTAATAATTATTTCTATAAATTACTCACTAATCATTCTCCTTATCAAATCCCTATTCCCCGGATCATCCGCATTGATCACCTCACCATCTCCCCGACCTAACTTTTTACGTTCTTCTTCGCTAAGATACACAGTAGTAACAGCATCGGCAAACAACATATTCAGATTGACATAGCTAATTCCCCAAAGTACGTAGTCCATTGTCCATCCATAGCGCTGGCAGGCAAAGTCTATCAGCAGTCCATAGATACTCTTTCCCCCGAAAGTGATACTGCTCCCCTCTCCCTTTATCCTGCTGATTCGTGTTTTCATTTCCCGGTCTGCATCGATACCAAAATATCGGATGAACTCTTCTATCTTATCACTCGAAAGGATAATAGTCAAAATGGTAGCCAAATCTTCCACCGACACTTCATCCTGAAAAAGCCTGGCACGCCGAAGTACTTTCTCCATATCCAGAATACTCTTTCTATCGTTGAATGTAGAGTAAGCAATGACCTGACAGACAGATTCCGTTTTCTCTTGGCAGATTCTCAGCGTCTCGACAAGCGGATTAATGGCCAGAAGCTCCATATTGACATCCATCGCGAGATACAAGTTCTTCAGTATTTGCATCTTACCCAAGGTAGAAGGATAGAGACATAGTTTATTCTTTCCGATACTAAAACTGATCGCTTTTTCCACGATAGCATCGGATATGTTGATTTCGATTTCTTTATTTATGTTCATAGCGGAATTTATAAAAGAAGAGCGCCATGACTAGCGCTCTCCATTGACGTAAAAAGAATCTTATTCTGCCGGAGTAGCAGGAGCATAAGGTTTCACCTGATCACCGGTGGCAGGTTTCAATACATCTACCGTGTATTTCCACTTCTTACCTTCGGCGGTGTCGTATGATTCTTCTACAGAAACTACGGAACGTTCGATCAGGATACCTTCACACGTTTCATCTTCCGGAGTAAGACGGAAAGCATACTCGCCTTCAACTACTCCGTCAGAGTCCTTGATCGGTTTTTCACGACCTTTAGCCGCGCGGATTTCAAACTCGAACGCATAAGTATTTCTGGCATACTTCACTGCTTCATTTTCCCCTCCCTCTACCTTTGCTTCTTTCTTTTCACCTTTGGTAGGAGTCAGTTTAGTTGAACTTTCCACCGGGTCGCAACCTAGTTTTGTCCATTCTGACGGTGCAGCTCCGTTCACACATTTTCCAAACTCAATTGTGGGTTTTCCCCAAGATAATTGTGCCATAATCTAAATTGTTTAAATTTTTAATTAATAAATAATATATAAAAAAGCTAGCTTTAAACAGTTCTTTCTTTTGAATCACAGGTCCTGTTTTCTAATTCACCGGTAAAAGTACTGCCAATATAAATGACTGGTAAATTTTCGGTTCCCTCAGCCGTGACATCTTACCCGAAGTCATGAAATAGGATTTTGAGGTATGATTCCGTTCTCTTTCAGGCGACTCAAAAATTCGTCACGCAACTGATCGATAGTCTTTCTATAGCCTTTGTAAGTCTCATAAAACGAAACAGCATCACGAAGATTGGAAACAGCAGACGGGGAATTAAAACCGAATAATTTTGCCAGCCTGTCCCGGACACCATTTACTATTCTTCCGCCAACCAATGTAATAGGAGAATAAAAGAATAAGATAATAAGCAGAAACTGTCCTTTCTGATTAGCATTCAGTCCTCCTGATTCTTCACAGCAACCGGACAATTCACAATACCATTTATACAGCATTGGTATATACTCCAATTCTGTTAGTAGAGGAGTTGATAATGCCATTTCTCTCTCCATCAATCTGACTTTCTCTTCATGTATTGATTTCAGTTCTTCAATTTCTAAAAATTCCTGTAACATAGCCTGTCGTTTTTAAGATTATTACTTTATTAACTCTTCTCTTATGTGAGTTTCTTTTTCTTTCTCTTCGATGCGCTTACTCCACCCCCACATCATAGCAAAGTAGATCGCATTCGTGTACAAAAGAATCTCTCTCCCACTCGTGAGAAACTCTACCCTAAACGCTGCATTCCTCGCAACGGTCCGCAAATTCTTTTTTATATCCATAAAGACATTCATTTTGGTTGTTCAATTCAATAATACAAACTAGATGTTGAGAATATTAATTAGCAGTCAATTAGCATATTATATTTTAAGGTCGTGCCATCTTTTCATCTATTGTATGCATTGTTTGTTGATAATCCGATAAAAATACTATCATTATTAATGTTTGAATAAAATTTACTATGCCAAACCATGACATCGAAGACAAAGTCACAAAATAGATTTATTCTCTTGTAAGTCCGGTACTTATTCTTACCTTTGCGTTGTCTTAACCGACAAGATGTTTTTACCAATTCATAAGGAAGAGTTAATTGTTTTTCCCACACTAATTAAAAAAACGCCCTTATCTTTTAGCAACTTCATCTGTATGAATTAATCTGTTGCACTTGAGCAACCGTCCTGTTATACTTGTGCAATATTCCTGTTACACTTGTCTATCCCGGCTATTACTCAACTGCACCGCAAACAATGGCTATTGAAAGGAGTTATTATGAGCATACTTTACAAAACAACCCGCTTCGCGGATACATTCACAGGAGATAAGGAGACAAATGTCCGGGTACAACTGCTATCATGGGATACACTGGACACCAAAGCATTCGTAGAATATCTGGCAACCAAATACAACCTATCCAAAGGAGAAGCATACAAAAGCCTCAGCATAGTACTAGAAGGAATGGAGGCCGTACTGAAAGACGGAAACATACTCAATCTGGACGACTTCGGCAGTTTCTCTCTAAACGGAAATTTCTGTGAAGACAAAGAGCCGGATGAAAACCACAGGGCAGAATCCATCCAAGTGAAAAACGTAGTTTTTAAAGCGGACAAGAATCTGAAGAAACGTATTTCAGCTGCCGGATTTGAGAAGTACAATCCAAAGAAACATAATAAACGGAAATATTAACTGCATGGAATACGATCGAATTTACTCCATCCGGAAAGGAGAATACTTTGCGGATGCGCTAAAACGTGCAGGAAAAGATTTTATTCCTACCAATTGCATCATCAACAAACTGCTGCCGGGACTGGGTGCCACGCACTGTGAACTCACAGCATCACGCAAATCCATTATCATCGAACCGAATGTACCCGTCATCGAGTCGAAAGCAAAGGTACATAAGAATGCACTTGCTGTCTATAAAGGTGTAAGCATCCGGCAGATCGCCGATTTTCTGGAGACAAACCGGGAGAAGGATTATAAACTACTGACTACTCCCGAAGGCTTCAACAAGATAAAGGAAGCCATGCAAACGGTGGATATAGATATGTATACGGAATGCTTCATCTTATTTGATGAATGCGAGAAGCTGGTACAGGACGTACACTACCGTGACTCTATCCGCGAACCGATGAATGATTTCTTCCGTTTCCAGAACAAGGCACTGATTTCCGCTACGCCTATCGTACCCGAAAAGGACAGTCGTTTTGACGGTTTCATGCGGGTATTGATTCAGCCGGATTATGTCTATCGGCAGAAACTGAAACTGATTACTACCAACAATGTGCTGGAAACCCTGCAGGAAGTGATTGAAGCCAAGAGAGGAACTGTCTGTATTTTCTGTAACAGTATAGATTCGATAGACAGCTTCTACCGGTTGATACCCGAACTAAGCAATGCCTGCACATTCTGTAGCGAAGACGGACAATACAAGCTCTGGAAAGGAAACCGTCGCAAAAAGTCAATGATGATCACCGAACTGGAACGCTACAATTTCTTCACCTCCCGCTTCTACTCGGCGGTAGACATACTCTGCAAAAATCCGCCTCATGTGATTTTCGTCAGTGACTTGTATGGTGCCGCGCAATCCGTTATTGACCCTGCCACCGAAGCAATCCAGATTATCGGACGTTTTCGGGGCGGAGTCAACAGTGTGACGCACATCGCTTCTATCCGACCGGAACTGGAATGTATGTCTTCTTCTGAAATCGATCACTGGATTCAGGGAGCTTCCACCATTTTCAACGGCTGGAAGGCGCAACTGGCACGAACTACCAACATAGGCGAACGCACCTTACTACAGGAAGCCATCGGAGAAAACTCTTACCTCCCTTATCTGGACGAAAACGGAAAGCCGGATTCGTTTCTGATAGCCAACTTCTATGAAAAGGAGCAAGTGAAACGCTTGTATACCTCCGCCGATCTGCTGCACCTTGCTTACGAGCAGACCGGATATTTTGTCTTCTCGCACGAAGAACGTCTGATGCCGGTTTCGGATAATGAACGCATGGCTATCCAGCATCGTCTGGCAAAGAAGAAACGGGCAGAACTGATCGTCCGGAAACTAGAAGAAATGGAAAAAATGAGCAGAAGTACCGACAAGAAAATACAGAAAAGGTATCAACGTATGTTGATGAATCTGATTACTTCTACCGCCGACAGGTATATATACGACTGTTTCTGCCGCTTTGGAGCGGAATTTGTAAGGGAAGCCGATTATAATGAGAATAAATTGCGGACGGCACTAAATGTGAGTAGCGAGCATACGATTAAGAAATCCGGGCAAATGCGGACATATATCCAACGTGCTTTTCCTGTGGGTGCTGAAATATCCGTGCAGGAAGCGAAAAGTATGCTCAGACAGGTATATAAAAAAATGGGATTAAACACGGGACGGGGCATAACGACGAAAGAACTGGAACAATATGCGGAAATAGAAAACAGCAGGAATCGCGAAGCCAGAATAATTAAAATACTGAAACACAAATAAATGAAAGAAAAATGCAGTTTTGATCCGGAAAAAGACAAAAACATCCTATAGTTTTTTGCAAACTTATTTTAAAAACAAGTCATTTTCAGAGGTAAACCACTGATTACAAACGCTGTGACATTTTTGTTTATCCCCGTATAATACTTAGAATAAAGACAAAAATGTCACAAGCGGCTAATTCTATTATTTGCCGAAACATATTTAGGTAAAACGGCAATTTTCCCGAATCATGAATACTTTTTCAAACGCCTGCGTGCAAAGAGAGCCAAAGCAAGCACAACGCACAACCCCGCTCCCCATATCCATAACAGTAAATCTCCCCCTTCGGTCTTTCCATAAGAGTGCAAGCCGCTCAGGTAGTAGTTTACTCCAAACCAAGTCATGATAATGGAGAGAATGGAGACTACGGACAGCAAATTGTAACACCAAGTTGTTTTACCTTTCAGCAGCGGGATAAAACGGATATGAAGTACCAGTGCATAGACAACAATAGAGATTAACGCCCATGTTTCTTTCGGGTCCCATCCCCAGTATCTGCCCCATGAGACATTTGCCCAGATGGCACCGAGGAAGGTTCCTGCCGTCATAAAGAATAAACCGAGAATCATTGCCATTTCATTCAGTAAGGTAAACTCACGGATACGGAAAAGAAGTTTCACCCGATTGGTGGCAGAAAGCAGATTCATCAAGATAAGATTAAACAGTCCCGTCAGCGCACAAAGTGCGAAGAATACATAACCGATCATGATAATGGCGACATGAGACATCAGCCAATACGACTGAAGCACCGGAACCAAAGGAGTTATTTCCGGATTCAGATGGTTCAGTCCTGCCACGAAAAGCATGATTCCGCCTAACAGTCCGGCAAGTGCAGGGAGAATACGGAACCGGCGGGCAAACAAGAGTCCGCCGCCAACGAGCAGCCAGGAAGTGCAGATCATTGATTCGTAAGCATTCGCCCACGGTGCACGTTCGGAGATATACCAGCGCAGTAAGACACCGGTCGTGTGTGCAAGGAAAGCAGCGATCAGAAGAACAATCAGAATGCTGCTCAGTCTGCTCCCCCATTTGAAATCCGCGATAATCTCTCCGCAGGCAATGAAAAGTAAGATTCCGCCCAAAATCAGGTAAGCCAGACGACACCAGAAGAACAGGTTTAACTGATTATAGAGAAGTTCCGCTTTTACTCTCTGATTGTCAATAGCGGGAGTTTTACTTTTTGCCTGCTGGAAGATATGCATCATATCGACAATCTTGTCCGCTTCTTTCCAGTTATTAGTGCGGACACCATTGCCCAATTCGTAGATATACCAATCCATGATTTTAGAAACAAACAGGGAATCCTTATCATGAAAGACGGTTTGTTCGTCACCTGCCGAGTACCATTTTCCCTGAACGTCGTTTTCGTCCGGGAAGAGGGGCAGAAGTTGATGTTGCATAATACGGTAGACAATATTCACCGATTCATCCAATTTTAACAAATCCGAATCCATTCGTTTCCGTTCTGAAGCGGATTTTGCATAGATGGCATTCACTTCATCGGTCAGCACATAATTGCCATCGGCATCAAAGACATCCTGCCATGCGATGTATTTGCCGTCTCTTCCGAACCGTTGAAGAATATCTTTATTATCGACCTTGATAAAAGGATAGCCACCCCACTCATCCGGAAAAGCGAGAAGATTCAGAAAGAACTGGTCTGAATTGATGCTGTTCAGCTTGTCCGCTCCGTAAAGTTTGCGCAGAATGGCGGAAGTGTAACTGTTGACAGGTTCAAGGCGACCATTAGGATTGAGCAGTACCAGACTGCCGAATTTCCGGGCGTGCGGGGCAGGAATGCAAGGTAGCTGCGAAGAAGAAAGCGTTTCTTGCGCATATGACGCCTGTGTACCCAAAGCACCGGATAAGCCTAAAAAGAGAAGCAGACAGAAAGGAGCATTCTTTTTCATCTCCCCCAGTTCCCTGCGCAAACGACCGAAACGGGACTTCTTACTGAACAGAGTCAGCACAAAGCCGGCAAACAGCAGGAAATAGCCGATATAGGTAATCTGCATACCGGGACGGTCATAACTTACGGACAACACCGTGCCCTGCTCATCCGGATCGAACGAAGACTGAAACAAACGATAACCATCCACTTCAATCACCTTATTCATCCGGACCGTAGCCTGCAAAGGAGCTTCATTCTCCTTCTTTATCACCAGATCGCTTTCATAAGACATCGGACTGTGCGAACCCGGATAACGCTTTAACCGGAAATCATCGAGAGTGACAGAAAAAGGCAGGGAGGCATTTCCCATCCCTGCCCCTTCATCGCGCATCATGCGGTCCACCGTTTCCCCCTCACGGATGTGCATGATTCCTGTTACTCCTGCATAGTGAGTAACAGCCGCCCCCAACCAAATAAAAACCAAAGCCCCATGAAAGAGCAGACTTCCTTTACTGATTCTTTTGAAATAACCTCCCTGAAGAAACATGGCCAACAGATTGACAGCCTGCAAGAGTTGCAACAAAATAAACCACGGAGCATAATAAAAGTATTCGCGCGCAACGGCCGGACCGGACGAATTTTCCACAAAAGTGGCGATTGCCAGTACCAGCGCATAAACTCCCGCTAATACGTACATCAACATCGGAGAAGCGATCAATCGAATCAGTTTCATCAGTTTTCTGTTTTTACAAATAAGCAATACCTTCTATTTCTACAAGCAGTTCTTCCCTGCATACATCGGCATAAAGATAGACAATAGGAACATCGGGACAAAGTTTGTCCATATCTTCTTTTACAATCTTCGCATCCTCTTCATGCTTCAGATACACACGGAGAAGTTCCAGCTTGCCGGAATGTTCCGGAAGTTTCTCTCTCCCTTCTTCCAGACCAATCAGATGCTGGATGTTCTCCAGCGTGATTTCCGTCTGCACAAGCACGTCGCCCGTCACTATACTTTCTTCACCACGAATGGCGGCTGTGCCGGATATATAAATCATCTCCTGTTGATGATCGGACAACGATTTGCCTCTTTCAAACTTGGGAGTTCCCTTCTCTGCATCCTTCCGGTGGCTGATCAGGACTTCATCCGAATAGACATGGGCAGCTCTCTGCCAGTCATTATCCAACGGGATAATCTCTATTCCTCCTTTGACGGCATTGAAATCTACCAGTATTCCACCATGCTGCGTCCCGATTCCTGTGGCCGCCGGATATCCGGAAGCCCATTCCGAAGAAGCATAAAACTGCGAACGTATATCATTAAAATCCTGATAACACTGATTGCCGTACACAATATCCGTGATGCGTTCCAGATAATTCCACTGGCGGACAATATCACCGAAGCTCATCTGCTCCGCTTTCAGAATTTCTTCCGCTTTCCCGAACACCTGCTCCGACTGTTCGCGGACAGGAAGAGTCAAATCGTCGGCATAAAGTCCTCCCGCTATTATTTCCCGATAATGACCGGAAGTAACCCGAAGGTAGCGGACGGAAGAAGTCATCTGTTCTTCTACCGCCACTTCCTCACCGGCAGTTGCCGGCAACGAATGGACTTCCATGACCAGTTCTCCCACCAAAGGTTTTTGGGCTACGAGCGAAAGAACCGGACGGGGAGAAACGAAATGATCGTCCACCCATTGTTCCAGAAAAGACCGTTGGAGCTGATATTCCCGATTATCCTCACAGAATGTAAAGAATACAAGACGGACCACTTTTCCCCCATGTTCCTTTCCTTCCCCGCGAACGGCTGACAGAAGTAATTCTTCCGCCATTCGTTCCCAGTTCTTTCCTGCCGCTTTATAGATTTCACATTTTATCCGATAATATTTCATATTGCAAACTTCAATGATTTTTTTATGCCACAGGCATCAATTAATGATACGAAGCTACTCCCACCGGCTTGTCTGTGCTATATACGGAAGACATCGTCTGTAGTTCCGGAGTATTCTCCAGAGAGTAGAGCACATTCTTCTGGCGGTCTACCAGCAGCAGATGTACTTTCTCCTTCGGGTTCACGTGTCCCGTCCAGTTCGTAATCAGGAAACGTCCGTCAGAGAAGTACTGAAAACCTCCGAGAAACTTCAAAGGCTTTCCGGGAATATCCGCATTCGATATTTCCCAGATCGTTTTTCCTTCCGGAGTCACTTCTATCAATCTTGGGTTCTGATCTTTATCGGCAACAGCTATCAGCGTATGTCCGTTAGGCAGACGAGTCAGAGAATGAGGACCGCCGGGAACATCCAGCTTCCACACCACCTTGCCGTTTGCATCATACTCCTTCACACACTGGTCTCCATAATGAGCTACGAGGAAATGACCGTTATCCAGCCGCCGTGCATTACGCATGAATGCGAATCCGCCATCCTTCACACCTTTCGGCAGGATACAGGTTTCCTTCACAATCTTCCCTTTGGGGGATATCTCCAGCATCCGTCCGGTAACACATTCGCCAACGAAAGTATTACCATTCTTCAGGCGTTGGCAGGCAAAGACCGGACTTTTTGATTCATAATGGAAAATGGTATCGTTCTGACGGGTCATTTCGAGCACTCCATGTCCGGTGGTGAAGAGGATATTGCCGTTAGGCAATATCCACAAATCATTGGAATCGGGCGCTTTGTGCTTCCACACCATTTGGTTGTTTTCCATCACAAATACGATTCCCTGCGAATAATCGGCTCCGGCAAACGTCTTGGTCTGTGCAAACAGAGAAGAGGCAGAGAGCAGAAGCGACAAAAACGCAACACTACATATCTTTATCATTATTATTCTATGTATTAATATAAACAGATATCTTCTTTACAGAGACAACACATACTCTTCCAGTTCTTCCAATTCCTTCTCAGTGACAGGCTTATGAGGTCCGTGAACTTTCAGCATATCCTTCATTGAATAGCTGCGCCCGTCATAAAGATAGGGAGCTGTACGCCAGCATTCATTCAGTGCCGGAACATCCATAGACAGTCCCTTGTCCGGGCCTGTTGTCCAGTCTACCTTATACTGTTTCTGATCCGTATAGTACTCTCCGGAATGGCAGCTCGCACAGTTTTCCTCAAAAATCTTCTTTCCCTTCTTTGCCTTACCGGAAAGTTTACCGTTCACAAGGTATGGACTTGGCAACGGTTTCAGGGATTTCAGATATTCGTCGATGGATTCGTATATTTCGTCTTCACCTTCCATAAACAGAATATACTTCACACCCGAACGTACCGCTACTTCGGCATTCTTACGGATACCGGTCGCCATACAAGGCGGAGTCTGATGCGAAAGCAAGAGTGTCTTGGTATTCTTCGGATTTCCCATACCGTCATTCAGCAAGTCCCAGTTGAGTCCGTCCATGCGGGCGTCATTCGGATGACAGGTAGCACAGCTCTGCCAGTTCTGGAAACAAATCGTAGCGTCATGAAAATACATATCACCCTTTCCGACTTTCGTGAAAGCCAGCGGTGCACCCAAAACTTGCTTCTTCAGATTCTTGCCGTTCAAATCCATAGACACCAATTCCGAAGTATAATAATTGGCTGTGTAAATCTTATCTCCGGTAGCAACCACCGAACGGGGGCCTTTCCCCTGTGTCGGGATAAAGTCGCGGATACCATATAAGAATCCCGCATCATTCGGAATATTATTCCATGACTTCACGGAAGGCGTCACCATCTCTCCCTGCTTTGCCTTCGCCAGACGTTCGTGCAAAGCAATGCGATCAATACGAACCAGCTCCTGACTTCCGGCAGCAGCTACGATAATCTGCTTATCATCCGGAGTGACAATCACCGACCACGGGTTGGCGGCTCCCTTCTGGGGAGTGTCCAACAATACGGAAGTCAGCAGTTTTCCAGCTTTCAGGTCGATAATGGACAGCGTGTTCGTAGCCATCCATCCGCGGTCCAGCTGATTGGTAGGCAACTGATAACGGGCAATCAAGTGAGTGACATACGCATACGTCTGATTTTTATCTACCGCTACAGACTTCGCATCGGTAGCGCCGTTCGGCAACATGATGCGTCCCGTCACCTTCTTTGAAGGGACATCTACGATATCGAGCTGCACTGCAATAGGATAAGCCGTAGAGGACATTTCCGGCAGATTATTGGCAATCAGCAGGCAAGAGTCGCCCGCAAACGGAGCCATAGCCACCGGTTCACGACCGACCGCAATCTTTGTCTTTACCTTACGGGTTGCCGGATCAATTTCCCACAACTCATTGTTGAAGCGTTGTGTCACCCAAAGTGATTTGGACACCGGACTGTACAAGATGTCCGAAGGCGTAGCACCGCTCTTTGTTTTTGACTGCACCGAAAGTTTCTTTCCATCCAGTTCGTACATCATGCCGATGTTTCCGTCGCATACCACCCAGAGGTTGCCGGACGGGTCTTGTGTCATGGCGTTGACGGGCGAAGAAAGGGTCACTTTCTGTTCCGCCTTCTGTCCGTCGGACGACATTTTTATTAATTCATTGCCTGCCCTGTTCGTTACAAACAAGGACTTTCCACTGTCCGCCAGAAACAAACGATCCGGCGAAACCGTCTTTGCATCTTCTTTCCAACTAGCGCAAAGAAGTATAGCTACGATACTAACAGGTATCAATATCTTTTTCATTATTTCTGTTGTTTAGTTTGAAGAGATTGAATGTACTGGCGAATATTCTCCTGTTCCTCCATGCGGGCTTGTTTCCGCTTTTTATCGTAGCGGTCGTAAAACTCCCGGTCATGATCCGACCAGTTGTTCGCTTCCCGATAGTCACCGATCTGAGGAACGAGCAAGTCGATCCAGAGAGAAACTTTACGTATCTCCTGCGGTGTCAGCTTCGTACCTCCATGACCCTCTTCCAGACGCTTGATCAGATTACTCTTGTTGGACCCTGCAAAATAAGGAGGCAACAAAGTAGGCTGGGACAAAGCGCTGATCCAGTTTACTTCCGGATGATGGGCATCCCCTCTCCATGCTCTGTCGGGACCATCCGGACGGGCATGAGTCAGACTGAGATATGAGTCCGTATATTTTCTTTTACTCTGTTTGTCCACTACCTTCAGTTCTCCTTTCAGGCTCATCGGGTGTTTCACTCCGTCATGACAAGAGATACAATTTCGGTCCCAAATAGGCTGAATCTCTTTCAGATAGCTGAAGTTACGTTCTCCCATTTCATCTTCCGGAGCCAATGCCTTGATTCCTTTGTCCATTGCCATAGATACCCGATGACCTGCCACCGGAACCGTATTCTTGTGTTCATGGCATCCTACACAACTCTGAACTTCGTTAGGCTGCAAAGTAGACCAGCTGCGCATCGTCTGCACTACCCTGCCCTTTTCGTCTAACGCCTGAAAGTAAAGCGGCCTGCGGGCAGGTACTTTAAAGAAAGCGGAACCGTCGGGATATACATCCGTCACTCCGATCACTCTCTTCACGTCCCAAGCTGCATTGCCGACTCCTACCGGAGAACTTGCCAATGCGCCACCTCCCTCATCATTACCATTCACTTCGCCTACACCGGCTGCACGAAATTGAATTTCTACGATACGAAGCTGTTTGATCGTTCCGGGAGCTACTCCTTTCAAACCGTTCCCTTCATAGATATTCTGCATATAATATACTCCGTCATTCTTCGTATAGTCTACAGATGTCGAGCGGTGGAACGGACGTTTACGGGGAGCAAGCAAGATGGGCTGATTGCAGGATATCTTCGAATCGGCAACCAGTAATTCGCGTTCTCCGTTTGCATTCATCCAGTAAATGCCGAACTCCATCGGATGTCCGATATGATATCCCAGCGGAGTATAGGAAATCAGAAACTCCGTCTCGTTCAGCGGGAAAGGATGCTGGAACTGGTCGGTAAACTGTCCGTAGCTATCTATACGCTCTGCCTCGGGTTTGCGCACCGGAGCAACAAACATGACACCTTCATTCTCATCTCTTCCGGCTTCGGGATCAATAATACCCAATTTACCGTGCTGGGGATTATGATGTCCCATGAAGACAGTCATCACTTTACGTGTACCGGGAATCTGACGGGTATGCGCTACCGTTGTCGGGAACCAGCTGTTCATTCCGTAATATTCGGCCTGTCCCGTTCCGTCAGGATTCATCTGGAACAGAGGTTGCGCCCATACTTGACCACGGTCATTATAGTCCCAACGAGTGTAAACTACCCGACCATCGTCAAGCAAAGTCGGCGTAGTAGTATGCACCTGGTCGAAACCTACCTGACGCATATAACGGCCTTCACGGTCGCAGAGGTACATATTGCTGACTTCGGTAAACCAGCAATCCACCGCACTCCCGCTACGGGTAGAGTTGAAAAGTATATTCTCATCCGGCAGGTAGATGCCTTCGATATCGGCGTGTCCTTTTCCGAAAGTCAGTTGCTTGACCGCACGTGTCTTTAAATCCATCTCATACAAATGGAAATCATCGTCTTTTGCAGACTTCTTCCAAGAGAAAAGCAGGTGCTGACCGTCAAAATGAAGATTCGGGTCACGATATACACCGTCTTCGTCCGTCAGCAGTGTTTCTTCCTCCGCCCAGATACCGTTCATCTTAATCTTCGACAGCGAACCGCCTGCAAAATAGTTGCACTCGGCACGGGCATCGGAAACGCCTTCGGTATAGGCAAAGAAAGAAGGACGCAACGTTCTGAACTTCGTAAAAACAATCTCCGGCTGATTGGCAGTGAAAGTTTCCAGACGTTCGGCACGTCTTCTCTCGCACGCTTTCAGATAGGCCTGGAAAGCCACTTCGATACTTTCCGGAGTATCATTGACAGCAGTAGTAATGTTCAGTTTCTGCATACGAAGGGAAAGCTGACGACTGAAAGAACCTCTGAACCAGTTTACATCTTTTCCGTCCTTTATGTCTTTCGCATCATTTCCATCCTGTAGCCACCAGTCATAATAAACCGGATAATCATGCATCAACATCCGGTGTGTATCTCTCACTTTACGTTCCAGCTCTTCCCTGTGATTCTCTTTCTTCTTTATCGTCTGAACCTCTGCAAACTGCTTTTGCATTTCGGCGATAAAACCTTTTGTGTCGGTTGGCTGGAAAGAAGTGTCCTTCGCCTGCCAGGCGAGGAACGGGACGAGCATACAACATGCCATCCCCCACTTCAACCACTTTATTAATTTCGATCTTATCATTTCAAATTCCTGTTTACCTTAAATTTACCTTTCTGAACCGGATATTACAGACCTTTCTTCAACTCTTTGTAAGCTTCTACAATCTGAATACCGCTTGAAGTACCGATACGGGTAGCACCCACCTGAATCAATGCCAGTGCCGTATCGAGGTCGCGGATACCGCCCGCAGCTTTCACACCGATCACCGGACCTACCACACGACGCATCAATGCAACATCATGCACGTTGGCGCCTGCCGTACCGAATCCGGTAGAAGTTTTTACGAAGTCCACACCTGCTTCCTTTGCAATGCGGCATACGGTTTCTTTCTCTTCGTCAGTCAGATAGCAAGTTTCAAGAATCACTTTACAGATCACGCCGGCAGGTTTGCAGATAGAAACCATATCTTCGATTTCTTTCTTTACAATGTCTGTCTGTCCCTTCTGCAAAGCACGGACATTGATGACCGTATCAATTTCGGTAGCTCCCTTGGCAATGGCATCGCGGGTTTCGAATGCCTTGCATTCCACGGTATTCTGTCCCAAAGGGAAACCGATGGCCGCTCCTACACGTACACCCGAACCTTCCAGCAGTTTGACACAGGTTTCCACTTCCGCAGGGTTGATGGCTACCATCGCAAACTGATACTGACGGGCTTCCGCACAGAGTTTTTCGATATTCTCCGCCGTTCCGAAAGGTTTCAGAAAGGTATGGTCAATCATTCCTGCCAGTTGTTCTACTGATAAATTCGCAATCACTTCGTTTATATTTTTCTTTTCCATTGTTTTGAGTCGTTTAATATGTTAGTTAATTGTTAGTTCTTAAAAAGTCAATACACATTTCAATACTTCACCCCGTTTCACGGCAGCGAAGGCTTCTTCGATTTCTTCAATTTTGAAACGGTGCGTGATGAAGTCGGAAGCGGAAAGCGTGCCTTCTTCAATCCATTGCGCCAGCGTGGTCATAGCCGCTTTCTCTTCCGAACGGGTAGGCCACTGGTGCATATGCAGGTCGAAGTTATAAGGCGCTTTCGACAAATCGAATGTCGGATTCTTCGTCATGACACCATATACACAGACATCACCGCCCATTTTTACCAACGGCAATACGGAATTGACTACTACATCGAGTCCTACGGCATCAATCACGGCATCGTAAGAACGATTGGCGGAGGCTATAAACTCCGGCGTGCTGATTTCGGCAGGCGTATATCCGTTGTCCGCTCCCATCCGGCGGGCTACTTCCAGTTTGGCGGGAAGCATATCGACGATGTCAATCTGTCCCAAGCCGAACAGCTTGCCCAACTTGACGAAGCTCAGTCCTACAGGACCGGAGCCTACCACTATCACTTTCTTTCCCGGAGTCAGGTTGAAATCCTTGAAAGCACCCAGCACTTCACGCCAGGTGCAGGAGATCACCGCTTCTTCCGGCTGCACATGAGCAGGAACCGAGTTCTGAATCTCAAAGCTGTCCCAGCATCCCTGTTCGGGGGTAGCCAGTCCTTCTTCTTTCAGTACCTCGAAATCGTTCACCACTACATATTCGCTGAAACCGCCCCAGCCGCTGTTAATTCCCTGCGCACCAAAGTCGGAGATCAGACCTCCGATAGCACGGTCGCCTACTTTAAAGTTGCGCACCTTCTCGCCTACAGCCACTACAATTCCTGCATTCTCGTGTCCCAAAGCCAGAGGATAAGTATCTACTCCGGGAAAATGTCCCGCAATCAGCTTGCTGTCGGTCGCATTGCACAGTGCCACCATTTCTGTTTTCACCAACGCCTGATAAGCATTGATGACAGGAGTTTCGACCTCTCGTATTTCTATTTTGCCGGGAGCCGGCACAATTACAGATTTCATCGTATTCTTATTCATTTTTATAGGTTATAGTTCAGTTTTTGCTATCTCTGTGTACATCTCACACAAGGCGTGATAAGCCTGATCGAAAACAGGCATCCACGCTTCGTACTTCTTCACGTTTTCGGGAATAGGCTGCACCGTCTGCTCGATACGGACAAAACGGTCGATTACAGAGAAATCAGGGAAAACACCCGCACCGATACCCGCAAGGATGGCCGCTCCCATCGAAGTTGCCTCTTCGAGATAGTTAGGCACACGGATTTCCGCCTGATAGATGTCCGCCATCATCTGACGCCAGACAGGATTCTGAGCACAGCCGCCGATCACCGTCATGCGGTCGATAGGAACATGCTTGCGGAATATATTGATGATAAATCCGAGATTCAAGGTTATTCCTTCCATCACGGCACGCAACATATCACCATGTTTATGTCCCAGCGTCAGACCGATGAAAGCCCCTTTGGCATCAACGTTCCAGCGGGGAGTACGTTCACCCAGCATATAGGGAAGGAACAAGAGTTTGTTCGCACCTATCGGAGAAGCAATAATCTGTTCGTCGATCAGTTCGAACACGCTGCGTCCCGATTGAGCTGCCAGTGCCTGTTCATTCTGGCAAAGTTGGTTGATCATCCAGTTGTAGGATGATCCTGCCGCCTGCATCGTTCCCGACGGATGCAGCATACCGGGCACTACGTGCGCCCAGTTCATGGTACGGCGTTGTTCGTCTACAATCGGCTTTTCGACCGTCAGTGCTACCCAGGAAGAAGAGCCCAGATAATTGTACGCAGTGCCCGGAGCCACACAGCCGACACCTACTCCGGCACAGCTACCATCGCCGCCGCCACAGATGACGGGTGTTCCGGCAAGCAGTCCTGTCTCACGGGCAGCTTCGTTGGTGATTTCTCCGATCACGTCAATCGACGAACGGACTTCGGGGAATAAAGAAAGATCGAGCTCTGCGGCTTCTATGATCTCTTCACTCCATTGCCAACGGTTCAAATCGTAGGCATTGGTTCCCGATGCATCCGAAGGGTCTGTGGCGATAGTACCGCACAAACGGTAGTTGATGTAATCTTTCGCATTCAGCATTTTGGCAGTCTGCGCAAAGATTTCCGGTTCGTGCTTCTTTACCCACATCAGTTTCTCCACAGAATAAGAGGCGCTGATCCGATGTCCCGTGATTTCGTAGAAATGGAGCGGGTCTATCTTTTCGGTCAACTTTGCTTCTTCTTCCTGCGAACGCTGGTCGCAATAGAGCATATGCGAACGAAGCGGATTACCGTCTTTATCTACGCAAAGACATCCCATCATTTGTCCGCTAAGAGCTACTCCGGCAATATCATTGGGTGATACCAGTTCGAGAAGTGCCTGTGTTGTGTCAACGATGGCTTTCCACCAATGGTGCGGATTCTGTTCCGCCCGGTTGCCGGAAGCATAGTCGGTAGGATAAGCAGCGGTACGCGAAGCTATCAACAGCCCCGATTCATCGAACAAAGTGGCTTTGTTCCCGCTGGTACCCAAGTCATGTGCTAATATATACATTTTATATTTTCCTTTTCAGTTAATTGAATTAGAGTGCCGCATTCGTGTATCCGGTAAGGCCGACGAAGATTCCTCCGACGATGCCGCCCAGTATAATAACTATCCAACGGGGAAACGCTTCTTTCAGCAATCCGCCGCGTGTGCCTTTCGGTGCGCAGAGCACGTCTGCAAAGATGAATCCCATCGCAATCGCCCATCCCATGTCTACCCAGGGGGCACTGCCGCGATTCCCCTGATGGATCAGGCTGAATTGCATCGGCAAGCCATCGGCATCATTCAGCAATCCGGTAGAAAAACCGAATCCGGGCAGTTTATGATTGACCAGCCAGAACGTTCCGATGATAAGGGCGGCTGCCATGAATCCGCCTATCGGACCGAAGTCCTTCACCAGCTTGGGCCAGCTCATCAATACGGTAAATGTCACGGCAAAAGCTCCGAAAATAGTGGTGATGATTCCGGCATGATACATACCGAACATCTCATTATAGGTTTGTAACCATTCGCTCATTGTGTTCTCCTCCTTATTTTATCTTTCGGGCACAGTCGCACGAACGGATTTTCCAAACTACAATTCCCGCCAGTGCACCGCCTATCAGACAACAGACCAGTGTAGGTACTGCATAAAAGAAATTGGTAATGTCTCCCTGAAAGCGGACGATTCCCCAGGCTATACCGGCAGAACCGATACACCAGCCCTGATCGAGCCATATTTTTCCCGGAGGATTCAAAATCGCTCCGTTATAATGATTCATATACCACATGATGCCGATAATCAGCGTTGCCGCCAGCCAGCCGCCCATCAGACCGTAAGTCTTCCAGAGTTCCGGCCAGATGCCGAAAGCGAAACCACCACAGATGGCGGAGCCGGCAAAGGTCGATAGATAGTATTTCATATTATAAATAATGTGTTCTTGGGTTGATAATGTGTTTTCAGATTGATAATCAAGGCTTATTCCAGTGACAGTTTAGCCAGTGTGAAAGGCTTGTCATGCTTGGTGTTTACCTTGTCCGGTCCGGTCACCAGGTCGAAACAGGATACAATCACCTGACCGTTCCATACGATAGGTTCGCCCGGTTGGTCCAGTCCGCCATCGCTTCCGTCGCAATCGGGGCTTTGGGCGATACGCTGAATCTTTCCGTCCTTATCTACACGGGCAACGGCATTTGCAGAGAAATCTGCTACCCAGATATTTCCTTTATCATCAATGCACATACCGTCTGTGGTACGAAGCTGAGTCGTATCCTGTGCCCAGACATCGTTGCTGACAACTTTTCCTTCCGCGTCCATCTTGATACGATGGATAGCGCCGTCACCGAAGTTACCCACAAAAAGGTCACCCGCTTCGTTAAACACGATTCCATCCAGTCCGTATTGCACTTCGGGGTTCTTGGTGATTACCGTAGTCAACAGATTCTGATCTGCCGAAGTATTGGTTACTGCGATGTCACGGTCGTTCATATCAAAACAATATACACCGCTGACAAGCAGACCGGAAGGGTCTTTGATCTGTGACAAAGAGCTTTGAGTCACATATAATTTTCCGTTACGGATACGGATACCATTGGGATGCTCCATGCCGGATGCCACCGTAATAGTTTCCTTCAACTGGTCATTTTCAAACTTCAGACGAAGTACACGACCTTTGTTCTTTGCTTTCTCTGCACCACTCCAGCCCTGATTGTCACTGATAAACAGATCGCCCTCTTCATTGAAGGCAAGTCCCATCGGAGAAGCCCATCCGGTTTCTTCCAATACAGGCACATCCAGCCATTTTGAAACGGCCCCATCCTTCGTAATACGCATCAGGCAAGCAGGCTGTGTGATATCTGCGAAATTCGGACATGCCAGAATCAAATCTCCATTGGGAGCAATGGCCATACCGTCCGGTGTCGGACAATAGTCCGGCAATGATACAAACAGTTCACTCTTTTGCGGAAGAGTATTCTCTCCACTCTTTTGTTTGGGAGAAGTACATTGAATACAAGTTGCTCCAATCAAAGAAGCAGAAATCAGAGATAGTAAATAATACTTTTTCATGGTTAGCTGATACAAATGTTTATGTTTATAATTTGAGTCCGTTAGTTCGGTACGCAAACTTACTGGAAAATCTCAGCAAAGAAGGAAAACGACAAATCAATAAAGGACAAAATTTGTTCATTATGACGCAAAAACGCCCCTTTTTTCATTAAAAAAGGATATAATCCTTCAACAGAATGATTCATTTCATCTCTTGATTATCCACCGACAGAGAACTCAATAATAATAGAAATCACATTATTTTATGAACGAATCAGATGAACGGAACCACTAAAAAGAAGAGTTTATTTAGAAGGTGCCTCCGGTGTGGATGGAAAGATTTACCGGCTAGAATCTGCCGAAAAAAGAGAATATGAAGTCATGCGATTAATGAAACAATCCGGCTGAAAATACAAAGCGGCGCTTTGTGTGAGCTAAAGCTTAGCTTTAGGAGTCGTAAAGCTAAGCTTTAGCCTCCCCAAAGCGCTATGTTATTAACCGATGCAAAAATGCACTTTTTCGGGGGCCTCCCTAACACACGCACACACGTAAGCGCACGCGCATACACATACACACACGAACATAACTAAATACGCGTAAACTATATTATATACGCGCGCCTGTGTGTGGAAAAATTGTGGAGTGCATTTTCTGCATTTTTGCATTTTTCACCTCCGACAAGCTGTTCATAAAGAAAAGATTTATACGCATACTCTTCCATAATTCATCCCCTTTGCCCACGTATTCCGCTATTTTAAGGCTAAAAAGCACATTTTCTCCCGAAAAGTTTTTGTAATATCAGAGTTAATCGTATTTTTGTGTACAATTTTGGTG